>Ga0076930_100465_pt1 | contig 39462 bp, 34 predicted proteins | sample HotLakConsoUCCRE_FD_71149 | JGI IMG/M metagenome (GOLD analysis project Ga0076930, IMG submission 71149) | Hypersaline microbial mat communities from Hot Lake, Washington, USA - Hot Lake Consortium UCC-RE (version 3) (version 3) ...
CAGAGCTTCTCTAATTCTGACTCAAAATCCTAAACTTACTTCCTGTCGCCGTATAGATGCGGTCAGCCCCCTTAAATCCCCCAATTTTTGGGAACTTCAGAGATCGATTTCCCCCCGTGTTGGGGGCCTGCCGCTTATCCATAAGTTTCTGGCTGACTGCTTCCAGTGGTTTAGGAATGAGACTTGAATAAGTTGGGATAGCCGTCTCGGCTGTCCCAAGGCAGGCAAGATGCCTGCCCTAACAATTTGGATGTTATTTGATCCTCATTCCTTAGCCTCCTAAATCCCCCAATTCTGGGGGACTTCAAACTCCGGTCTCCCACCAGAATTGGGGAAACTAAGGGGGGCAAGATTATACCGCTATTCAGCAACGCCCAGTACTTTGATGGCACGGCTCCTGGCTGGACCGCTGATTGCCGCTAAGTTTACAGCAAAGGGACAGGCGGCCAGGGATCGGGTGATGCTGCGGCAGTATGGTCAATGCCCCGCCTGGCTAGTGTTAAAGTCTGCGAATGAATCTCAGATGAACAGTAGATCTCAGAAAACTTTGCTACGCTCATGGGTGAGGGTAGAAATGCTGGCCTCCCCCCCTGTTGTTTTGTGAATGATTTACCTGCAAACCTTTCTGAATCAGTTCGTATTTCTATGAAAACGAATGCCGCCAGAATCCTTGAGCAGCAAAAAGTACCGTATGAGTTGGTGACTTATGAGGTTGATCCTGATGATTTGGCGGCAGAACGAGCTGCTGAGAAGTTAGGACTACCCCACGAACAAGTCTTCAAAACGCTAGTGGTCCGGGGCGATCGCTCGGGGGTTTGTTTTGCCGTCATTCCGGCGAATGCTCGCCTCGACCTCAGGGCTCTCGCCAAGATGTCTGATAACAAAAAGGTCGAAACAGTGCCGCTAAAAGAAGTGCAGGATTTGACCGGCTACATTCGCGGGGGCGTCACCGCTTTGGGGTGCAAAAAGCCCTATCCCGTTTTTATTGATATTTCAGCGACTCAGTTTGACACGATCGCGGTCTCGGCGGGCAAACGCGGCCACATGCTGATGGTTTCGCCTACCGTATACCAAATTACCGTTCAGGGTACTATCGGCGCGATTACCCATTAGGGGCAAACGCTGTCAGGGCGGCCTCCACTTGTGAGTAAAGCTGCGGCAAGGTGGCTTCATTATCCAACACGACATCGGCGCGGGCGGCTTTTTGGGCCAGGGGCCACTGATTTTGGATGCGCAGTTCTGCGGCAGTTTGAGACAGGTGATTACGCTGCATCAAGCGTTGCCGTTGTGTCGCGGCAGAGCAGACGACCACCCAGATTTCGGTAACTTGGGCCGTCAAGTTGGCTTCAAACAGCAGCGGCATCACCTGCACCACGACGGGGGCAAGGGCATGTTGGGCCATTGCCTCCGCAAATCGCTGCCGCACAAAGGGATGAATCTGCTGTTCTAGCCAGGTTTTCTCGGTAGGGTCACTAAAGATGATCTGCCCCAATTGGGTCCGGTTGAGGGTGCCGTCGGATTGCAGAATAGCTGACCCATAGCGCTGGGCGATCGCCGCCAAAATGGCTGACCCTGGCGCGACTGCTTGCCGCGCATATACATCGGCATCTAGCACGGGCAAACCGTGTTGCGTGGCTAGATACTGGGCAACGGTTGATTTGCCGGTGGCGATGCCGCCCGTTAGGCCGATGATGCGCTGACCCATTGTGCGATCGCCTCGGTAAGTCCTTCTAGTGTGTATTTGGTGGCGGCAATATCCACCCGCCCCAGTAGTTCGTGGCAGGTGTCAGAGGTTTTGGGGCCAATGGAGGCGATCGCTACCGTCGCCACAACCTGCGCCCACTGGTCGCCCAGCCCCTGCTGCAACAGGTGACAGGTGTGGCGCACCGTTTTGGAGCTGGCAAAGGTGATGATGTGCACGTGTCCCGACTGAAGGGCCGCGATCGCGGTGGCATCGGGGGCAGTCGGACAGCCCGACTCGTAGGCGGCAACTTCAATGACCGTGGCCCCAGCAGCCGTCATTTCTTTCACCAATACTTCGCGACCGCCACTTTCCACTCGCGGAAAGAGGATCTTTAGCCCCGTCACCGGCTCGGGAAAGTCGGCGACTAAAGCATCCGCCACAAAATCGGGGGGAATGAAATCGGCTTCTAGACCCTGTTGCTGCAATACACGCGCCGTTTTTTTGCCGACAACTGCTAGCTTCACGCCTTGCAAATCGGCAGGATGCCCCACAGTGGCTAAGCGCTGACAAAAGTAATGGACCGCATTGGCTGAGGTCAAAATCAGCCAATCATAGGTTTTAAGGTCGGCGATCGCGGCGTCCAGCGGTTGCCAACTCGTCGGTGGGCGAATTTCTAGAGCGGGCATTTCTAGCACCTGCAACCCAACCGTTTGCAGCAATTCCGAAAACTGGCTAGATTGCCCTGCCGATCGCGTCACTAAAACTGTGATAGGAGAACTTTGAGTTTGCCATCGAGCCATAAACCTAGCCGACCAACACCACATCCTTCAGTTTACGACTGCCCAGGACCATGTCTGACCTCCAGACGGTGATGACTTCACTTTTTGTTTCGCGACCCATGCGGCATGGCGCTGAATATGGGGATCCATCTTGATGCTTTCCCAGGTTGGCAGACGTTTGGCAAGCGTCATTTCGTCGTCATGATCGGGAATGCCATCTTGGCAGAGACAGCAAATCCAGATGCCCTGGTTTAACTCAGCTTTGGAATCGTCTTTCGGAAAGCGGGTGCGGCGATGTAGCTTTTTGGGAATGAGGGGATGAAAGGTCAGCTTAATCCAGCGTTGGCAGAGCGGACATTCGCCCGATCGATCAGTGGCTACCATTGCTCGTGAATGCCTTGAAAATAAGCCGCCGTAGTCCACTGTGTTGGGGTAGGGGTGTCAAGCGGGTCCGGGGTTATTTCAGCGGCATCAACCTCTGAAGGTCATACGCTTGCCCCCGATGAAACAGCAATTCTCATTTTGATGCCTTTGTACTGATTTTTGGGCTTTGATGGCACTCGACATATCATCCTTCGAACGAAGGAATAGGCCTTTCAGGACGCATGGATGAGCCAAAAATGAGAACTGTTCTCATACTGAGAATTGTTGGGGGCTTTAGGGTGGGGCCAGGTCACTCCTGGTTTTATTTTCCGTCAAATCCTACAGACAAGTCATAGGGTGCCATCCGCGCAGCGATGCACCATCGCCGGATGATTTGCTGAGCAGGAATTGCCCTGCTTTAGCCATAAAAGCGATCGCGTTTATCGCGGCGGTACTGGCGATATTCTCGGTGCTCGACGTAGCGTTTGAGCTGTCGGGCCATGCGTCGCATCCCCTGCTTTTCGTCCTGGCGGATGAAGGGCAAAAATAGATTGGACAGCACCCCCTTAAACCGTTCCTGGTGAGTATAAAGCGTCCGCGTCGGACTCAGATCTTGCACTTCAAAAGAATGCTCACTCTTAAAGCCGGGCATCTTGGCCACCCAGCGTAAGCAAATTTGGGGCTGCACCAGCGTAATCAGCGGCTCAAAGTCGGTAAACTCATCATCTTCCAGTCGCCGCACTGAGACAAAGATTGCTTGCCCCTGACGAATCGCCAGGGCCGGGTCCGCATCAAACAAAAACGTATTCCACCGCCGCCACTCATTTTTGCGAATGAGCGCTTCCCAGACCACGGTGCGAGGCGCGTTGATTTCGATTTCAGTCCGCAGGGTGGGCATGGAAGGGGGAGTGAATGGGTGTCAGGGTGGATGAGTCGATGGGTAAGAGGGCGTTGGGGAGCGGGGATCAGGTTGCGGGGAATTCAAGCAATTCTCTGCATTCCGCACTCTGCATTTCGAATTCCGAATTCAATCCCAACGTCAGGATTCCCCTACTTTAGGAAACTGACCTTGGTCTCTCATCGCGAAATCGGCATACCATTTTCTTACAGTCTGCCCAAAGCGGTGGATTTTTTCAGCGCTGGTTTTTGATAGCTTCATGCAGGAAAGTTCATGGTTCAACTCACGCCCAACTCCAGTTACGGTCTGACGCTCCGCCTCAAATTGCCGAATCAGACTGGCATGTTGGCTCAGGTCACCCAGGCGATCGCCGATGCCGGGGGCAACCTGGAGGATGTGCGCCTGCTGGAACGCACCCGCCAATCGGTGACTCGCGAAATCACGGTCGATGCCTTCAGCAGTGAACATGCCGAAACCATTGTCGCAGCGGTGAAGGCGATCGCAGATATTCATGTATTGAAGGTTGAGGATCGCACCTTTCGGTTGCATGAGGGGGGCAAGATCGAGGTCACAAGTCGCATTGCCGTGCGCAATCAGGATGATCTGGCGATGGCCTATACGCCGGGCGTCGGGCGGATCTGCAAGGCGATCGCGGCTGACCCCGAGCGGGTCTATGACCTGACGATCAAGCAAAATATGGTGGCGATCGTCACCGATGGCAGTGCGGTGTTGGGCTTGGGCAACTTGGGGCCAGAGGGGGCGCTGCCCGTGATGGAGGGCAAGGCGCTGCTGTTCAAAGAATTTGCCGGCATTGACGCCTTTCCGATTTGTTTGGCCACCCAGGACACGGACGCCATTGTGGAGACGGTGAAGCGCATTGCGCCCGTGTTTGGGGGCATCAACCTGGAAGACATCAGTGCCCCCCGCTGCTTTGAAATCGAAGCTCGCCTCAAGCAAGAAACCAACATTCCCATCTTTCACGATGATCAGCACGGTACGGCGATCGTGGTGCTGGCGGCGCTGACCAATGCGCTGAAGCTAGTCAAAAAATCCTTTGCCGAGATTCGCATCGTGATTAACGGGGCAGGGGCAGCGGGGGTGGCGATCGCCCTCCTGCTGCAAAAAGCGGGGGCCAAAACCATTCTCATGTGCGACTCGAAGGGGATTTTGTCCCGCGATCGCCCCGATCTGAATCCCCAAAAGCAAGGCTTGGCTGTCGACGAATCGGGGCTGCTCGCCGATGCCATGAACCAGGCTGACGTCTTTCTGGGGGTGAGTGCTCCGGGCGTCGTCTCCGTGGAGATGGTGAAATCGATGGCTGCCGATCCCATCGTGTTTGCCATGGCGAACCCCATTCCCGAAATCCAGCCGGAGCTGGTGGCGGGCCTGGTGGCGGTGATGGCGACGGGCCGCAGCGACTATCCCAACCAGATCAATAATGTGTTGGCCTTTCCGGGGGTCTTTCGCGGCGCGTTGAATTGTCGCGCGAAAGCCATGACGACGGAGATGTTTTTGGAAGCGGCCCACGCGATCGCGGCCCTCGTCACCCCCGACGAACTGGATGCGGAGCACATCATTCCCTCGGTGTTTGACCCCAGGGTCTCAACGGCGGTAGCCTCAGCGGTGCAGCAGGCCGCTCGGGAAGCAGGCGTGGCCCGAGTGTAATCGCCCTTGAGCCAGATTCTGGAGCGATCGCACCCCGGTAAGATGAGAATGACGGCTAGGAGAAAATTGATGTTAGACGAACAGGCCAAGAAAACGCTGCTCCGCAAAATTCCCCACGGGCTTTACGTTTGCGGCGTGCAGAACGGTGAAGATATGAACGGCTTTACGGCAAGCTGGGTGATGCAGGCGTCTTTTCAACCGCCGCTGGTGGTGAACTGTGTGAAAAATGATTCCGGCTCCCACGAAATGCTGAAGCAGAGCGGCGTCTTTGCCCTCAGTTTTTTGGCAGCGGATCAAAAAGACATGGCCCAAAACTTTTTTAAGCCCCAGCGCCGCGTCGGCAACAAGTTTGAAGACATCGAGTTTTATGCAGCGCCAGCAACCGGCTGTCCCGTCATCAAAGACACCCTGGGGTATGTTGAATGTCGCGTTGTGGGCAGCGTTGAGCATGGCGACCACACCGTTTTCGTCGGCGAAGTCATGGGCGCAGCCGTCCACCGTGACGGCGAACCGCTGCTGTTAGAAAGCACCGGCTGGAACTACGGCGGCTAGAAACTCCCCGCTCAATCCTCTACCCCACCCCTGAGTTTCGGCTCCGCTCGACCTGACCAATCCGCAGGTTGAACGGGGGCGAAATTTTCCGTCCGTGTGGAAATGATTGCCCGTCATTCGGGGCCGCGTCAGCCCGACCATCGCCATGGATGGCAAACCTTGCCAAAATAATCAGTGTTGTTTGGATTTAACGTGAACTGCAATGGCGGATGCCAAAAACGTTTTAGGCGGCCCCTTAGAAACCTGTTCGGTGGACCCGATGACAGGCTTTTTTCGCGACGGCTGCTGTCATACTGGCGCAGGGGATTTGGGGTCGCATGTGGTGTGCGCCCAGATGACCGAGCCTTTCTTGAGCTACACCAAAGCCCAGGGCAACGATCTCAGTACGCCGATGCCGGTGTACCACTTTCCGGGACTGCAGCCGGGCGATCGCTGGTGTCTCTGTGCCGCCCGCTGGAAGGAAGCCTACGAGGACGGGGTCGCTCCCCCAGTGGTCTTAGAAGCTACCCACGAACAGGCTTTGCAAGTGATTCCTCGGGAAATTTTGCAAGAGTACGCCCTGGATCAAGAGACCACCGGCTAACGCTCTGTATTGCCCCGACCTCACCCACTTCCCCGACCTTACCGATTTCATCCCTCGCCCTTTAGGCGCATACTCAAGTCCAGCCAGGGCGATCGCGTAATCGGGGCACTGGTCGAAATGTAGTCCACGCCGGTTTGGGCGACGGCTCTCAAGGTGTCGAGGGTGACGTTGCCGGACGCCTCAATTTTGATGTGGGGATGGGTTTGGCGAATGCGCGCCACAGCGGCTTGCATGGCCGCGATCGCCATGTTGTCGAGCATGATGATGTCGACGTTGGCGGCCAGGGCTGCTTCTACCATGTCCAGATTTTCGGTTTCCACCTCAATCGTGAGGGGGTAGGGCAATTGTTGCCGAATCTGCTCGACGGCGACGGCAATACTGCCCGCGGCGGCGATGTGATTGTCCTTGATCATCACGCCATCATCCAGGCCCAAACGATGATTACGGGCTCCGCCAACGCTGGTGGCGTACTTTTCTAAAATGCGCAGACCCGGCGTCGTTTTCCGGGTGTCCACGAGTTGAACAGGCAGGTCAACAATTTTGTCCACATACTGCCGGGTGAGGGTGGCAATGCCGCTCAGCCGCATCGTCAGATTGAGGGCGACCCGTTCGCCGGTGAGCAGTGCGCCTAACGGTCCGACGATGTCGGCGATCGCCGTTCCCGACTGACAATATTCTCCTTCCGGGACTAAGGGCGTCAGGTGCGTCTCGGCATCCAGCAGTGTAAAGACCCGCTGCGCGACGGGCAATCCCGCAATGATGCCAGGGGCTTTGGCAATCCACAGGGCTTGATGAGGCTGCCGAGTAATGTCGCCTAACCCGGCGGTGGTGCGATCGCCCCGACCAATATCTTCCTGTAGCCAGCTTTGCAGCATGGGGTCTAAAACCACATTTGGCGGTATCACCAGCGATCGGCTCCAACGGTTGAGGGTTGTTTTTCACTCTACTGCCTTGGTTAAGGTTTCCCGCCAAACTCATCCTTAGATCACTAGATCACTGGGCAAAAGCCGCTTCACTGCCTCGTTCGCAGGTGCTCCGAAGATTTTTCTCTCAGCCCCCCCGATTTCTAAAAATGTGTGTTAGCTTTACTTCAGTGCAATCTAAAGGACTGCACCGAACACCTAAAGACAAACCGTTTAGGGATTCAAGGAGGTGATGCCCATGAGTGATAGTAGTAAATGCATGGGTCTTCAGGTTGAGGTAAGCCGGCTGTGCGCCGGGGCTGTTCGCTAGGAACCAGTGTCAATCTCGTTGCAGATTGCCTGACCGATTGAAACTGGATCCCGGAGTTCCTCCTGGCAGTCTGGTTTCAGCCTAAGACCCGCTACACCGTCCCTGCTCTCTGAAGGAGTTTCCTTCCACGAGCAGGGGCGGATAGTTTTTTAAAGGGCAATTTTTAGACAGCGCCGCGATCGCGGCCTCCGCCCGCACCTCAGGTTTCACTTCAAACGCCTTGCTGCAGGGCGGCGATCGCCCACTCACCGACTCCCCAATCCGTAACTTACCCACCGTTCTAAATCCTTGGCTTCTATCAACTGAGGGTAGAAAATGGGACCGTTGGGATCTACGGTCAACACTGTAGACATTCCCAGGAGACGAGAGCATGGCAACGCTACTCTCAGACAACGAAATTCAAACCAAATTACAAAGCCTGAGCAACTGGACCCAGGATGGCAGCACCATCAAAACGGTGAAAACATTTGACGGATTTCCCAGTGCGATCGCCTTTGTGAATCAGCTGGTAGACCCAGCAGAAGCCGCCGGACATCATCCCGATCTATCGATCTCTTACAACAAAGTCACCATTAGCTTGAGTACCCATGATGCGGGGGGCTTAACCCAAAAAGACTTTGACCTGGCCAACCAAATCGAATCCTTGTGACCAAGTAGATCAAGAATCGCCCCAAAATCAGACCCGGCAGACGGTATGGGCGGATTTGGCCCGAGGTGAACTCCATGCCGCGGCATGGGCTAAAAAAATTCGGCTTAACTGTTGATCGTCGACGGCGCTCAGTTGTCACTGTCTGGATCTCCAGCGGAGTTCAAGCCCCCGCTGAAAGGGCGGTTTGGCCAATTATCCCCTGGCTTCAACGCAGCAGCGTCAAAGATCAATGCAATGTGCCAGATTTTTTTAAGGCCCACGGGCTAGTGTGCTTGAAATAGATCTGCTAGTATTGCGATGTGTGTTTATGCTGGTACGGTTTAACGACCGTTTTTATGGCAATAACACAACCGTTAGAGTTCAATCTCTGACCAAAATTTAAACCTTAACCTCAAGGTGTGAGGAGAGTGTAGGGTAAATGTCTAACAACAAATTGTGGAAAGTATTGTTGGCAAGTCCCGCCGTACTCGGTGTGGGTTTTGCAGGTGCTGCGGTTGCTGCTGAAGCAACCAGCGTTGAGTCTTTGGAAGCTAGTCAAGATAGCGTTCAGTTGGCTCAAGTGAGCACCATTGATGAATTGGTCGACGTGTCTCCGACTCCCGATAACTGGGCTTTTGGTGCACTGCAGTCCCTGGTTGAAGATTACGGCTGTATCGAGGGTGACCTGGGTACTCGGACGTACCGTGGTAACCAGTTCATGACTCGCTATGAGTTTGCCGCTGGTTTGAACGCCTGTTTGGATGCTATCCGCTTCCTGATCGCTGACGGCGGTATCGATCCTGATACCCTCGCCACCATTCAGCGTCTGCAAGAAGAGTTTGCGGTTGAACTGGCAAATTTGCGGGGTCGGGTCGATGCATTAGAAGCGGAAACCGCTGAACTGCGCGCTCAGCAGTTCTCCACCACCACCAGATTGCGTGGTCAGGTGGATGGTAACTTGGTGGCTCCCTTTGGTGAAACCACTATTCGTATTGGCGGTGGCGAAACAGGAATTGATGTTGACACCGACGATAATATTGCTTTCACTGGTCGTGCTCGCTTGAACTTTGATTCGAGCTTTACCGGCAATGATCGCTTGCGTGTTCGTCTGCAAGCTGGGGATGACGATTTCGACATCCTGAACACTGCAGGGGGTCTCGCTAATTCTACTGGTGGTTTCTCCGACGACGAGACCTTTGAAGTTCAAATCGATGACTTCTACTACAGCTTCGGCGTTGGCGACAACCTCGACTTCATCGTTGCGGCTAACAGCATCGCAACTGATGATTTCGTCGTCAGCACCATCGTGCCTTTCGATGGCCCCAGTGTGGCCGATGCCGGTGGGCCTGTGCTCTATGACTTCGACATGGGCGGCGGCGGTTTCGCCTTTGGCGGTAGTTTTGGTCTCGGCGATAACTTCGTGATCGATGCTGGTTATTCGGCAGATAATGGCGAAGATGGTTCTAACGACCCTCGCGATGGCATTGCCGGTGCGGTGAGCCAGTCCTACATTGTTCAGGGCAGCTACATCAGCGATAGCTTCATTGACGCCGCGATCGCCTACATGCGGGGTAACGACGGTGACGATAGAGCCTTCACAGATACCTTTGCCGGTCTGTTAAACCTGGACTTTGACGGTTTCTTTATCGCTGGTACTGCGGCCTTCCACGACAATGGCGATGATGATGACTTCTCATGGATGGCGGGCCTTGGCTTCCAAGATCTGCTGTTTGAAGGGTCCGAGTTCGGCGTTTACTATGCTGAGTTGCCTGATTACGGTGACAACGATCCTAGTATGATCGAAGCTTACTTGGGCATTCCGGTCAACCAGTTCCTGACGATCACCCCGGCTGTGATTTATGGCGACTTGAATGACGCTCCCCGTAGTGACAGTGGCGCAGCTAGCCAGTGGTACGGTGCCATTCGGGCGACCTTCGAATTCTAGACAGCCACTTCTGTTTAGCTAAAGACTCAAGGGGGCGTTATCGCCCCCTTTTTTATGGCGTTTTCTGCTGAGTGCTGGGGTTAACGGTCAGTGTGCTTGTTGATCTCAAACTGCGGTGATCGTAGAATCCTGCAAACCCGACTGGAGAACCGGGGTTATACTAGGAAAGCAGCTTCGCCTTAGAAAATCCTGTGGAATTGTCTAGTAAAAGTGAATATGCGCTGTTAGCCCTGCTCGAACTCGGACGCGGATTTGCGAGTGGGGAGCCGATGCAGATTCGGCAGATTGCCGCTCAGCAAAATATTCCCGATCGCTATCTGGAACAACTGCTCGCAACGTTACGGCGGGCTGGGTTTGTGAGAAGTCAGCGGGGGGCTAAGGGGGGCTATTTGCTAGCGCGATCGCCCTGGCAAATTACGCTTTATGAGGTGGTGAGCTGTATCGAAGGCTTTGATGTTGCCAAGGAAGCGGCGACTACCCCGCAAACCTCGGAAGGGGCGGTGATTGCGGAGGTGTGGCAAACGGCTCGACAAGCTGCCGAAGAAGTTCTGAAAAAGCAAACGCTACAAGATCTGCTGGATCAGTGCAAAGCGAAGCAACAAGTTGATCTCATGTACTACATCTAAAGCTTATGCGTATCGCTGAAAATGTCACGGCTCTCATTGGTCACACGCCCCTCGTACGACTCAACCGCATTCCGCAGTCGGAGGGGTGTCAGGCCGACATTGTGGTCAAACTAGAGGGCATGAATCCTTCGGCCTCGGTGAAGGATCGCATTGGCATCAATATGATCAATGCGGCAGAGGCCGCGGGCAAAATCGCCCCCGGTCGAACGACATTGGTGGAGCCGACCTCAGGGAATACGGGCATTGCGCTAGCGATGGCGGCGGCGGCGAAAGGCTACCGCCTGATTTTGACGATGCCGGAGACCATGAGTAGCGAGCGGCGAGCCATGCTCCGGGCCTTTGGGGCCGAACTGGAGTTAACCCCAGGGCTGGAGGGCATGTCGGGGTGTATTCGCTGTGCGCAGCGACTGGTCAACACCCTGCCGGATGCCTACATGCTGCAGCAGTTTTCGAACCCCGCTAATCCTGATATTCACCGTCAGACCACGGCTGAGGAGATCTGGGCCGATACGGATGGTGCGGTGGATATGGTGATTGCCGGGGTTGGTACAGGCGGCACCATCACCGGCATTTCGGAAGTGCTGAAGGCGCGGAAGCCAACCTTTCGAGCGATCGCCGTTGAACCCACCAACAGTCCGGTGCTCTCCGGCGGTCACGCAGGGCCGCATAAGATCCAGGGCATTGGGGCGGGCTTTGTCCCGGAAGTGCTGAACACCAACATTATTGACGAGGTCATCACCGTCAGTGATGAAGACGCCATCACCTATGGTCGTCGTCTAGCTAGGGAAGAAGGTTTGTTATCAGGGATCTCAACCGGGGCCGCCCTGAAGGCGGCGATCGCGGTGGGCTCCCGCCCGGAAAATGTGGGTAAGCTGATCGTGATGATTCAGCCGAGCTTTGGCGAACGATACCTCAGCACGCCGCTATTCCAGGATCCGGAGCTGCTGGCTCCCATGGCGATGGGGTGAAGTTGAAATTCTGCATTCGAAGGTTGGAAAGCATCGAACATGCTAGTGCCCAGTCCCCAGCCCTCAAAACCGCAAAGCGTCGGTATTTAGCGATGCGCTGGCAATTCAAGCATCTACTCTCGACTCGAAACTGACCCAGCCGTCTGGCTACCCAGCTAAGTAGGTGGACATCAATAAACGATGTTATAGGGTGCTGTTAGGCGAAGCCGTAACGCACCATGCCACAGGGATTGGATGCGTTACGCTGGCGCTCTAGCGCAGCCATGCCCGAAGGGCTTTACACATCCGACAAGTCATTAAGCCCATCTACTGACTACCGCGACCGGGATATTATTTGCCCGCCGGTTCCTAAGCGCCATCATGGCCAGATAGACGGACGAGGTTGTAGGTGTCGGTGGTGACCAGGGGGGTTTGTGAACCGGGCCATTGGATGTCGGCGATTTCCTCGCGGGTGCCGACTACCAGGGCTGACGGATTGGGCTGAGTTGCGAGCAAGGTCTGGCGCAGGTCAGCCGATCGCTCGATGTAGGTGACCGGCTGTTGGGTGTAGAAGACCAGCGAGGGTTTCATGAACCCCACCATGTAGAGCGATTCGCCCGGTTGTTGCGCCGCGATCGCGGTGGCGGCGATTTCCCGGAGCGGCTGCTGGCGCACCTGATCAGCGAGCTGTAGAGCGGGCAAAATGGACAGCAAAATGAAGGCGGTGAAGGCGACCAGGTTCACGCTCCAGAGCCAGCGATCGCGGCGTTTCAGCAAGAGTCCAGCACCGGCAACGAGTGCTAGCAGCCAAATCCCGGCAGCCCGCACCATGATGCCAGATTCGCGTACCAGGGCGGGCAGATTGGGCATGGCGGGGTCGTTGCCCATCCAGTTGGGACTGTAGAGGGCAGCGATCGCCAACACCCCAAAAATCAACAGATTCACGCCATAGCTGACCCTAAATCCCCATCCAGTGTGCTCACGCTGGGGCGAGGGGCAGAGGCGATCGCTCCAGCCCAACCCCACGAGAATCGCGGCGGCGGGCATCAGCGGCAGCACGTAGCTGGGGAGTTTGGTCACGGCAATGGTGAAGAAGCCGAAGATCACGACAAACCAGGCCAGGGCAAACATTCCTAAGTGTGCAGACCGGGGTTGGGTTTGCCAGAATTGCCGACGATGAGAGTGGAGACGGGCGATCGCCCAGGGCAAGAAAGGCGACCAGGGCAAAAAGCCGATTGCGACCACCAAAAAGTAGAAATACCAGGGCGCAGCGTGACCGTTCACGACATTTGTGAAGCGCTCTACGTTGTGGTAACCAAAGAACGAGTCGATGTAGGCCCGGCCATTAGCGGCGATGACGAGCACATGCCACGGCACGGTAATCGCGAGGAAAATGACGGCCCCTTTCACTAGCGGCATTTCTCGCAGCACTTTGCGGACCTGCCCGACATAGAGCAAAAACACGCCGACGATCAGACCTGGCAGCACGATGCCCACGGGTCCCTTAGTGAGCACGGCGAGTCCTAAAAACACGTAAGACGTTAAATACCAATGGCGCTGGCGCTGGGGAAACTCGGGCTGGGCATAGCCCAAAAAGAAGGTGAACAGGGCAATGCCCATGCAGCCCGACAGCAGCATGTCGGAAACGCCACTGCGCGCCCACACCAGCGTCTCGGGGTGCAACGCCATGACGGCTGACCCGATCAGCGCTGACCAAAAGAGGTTGCGCTGACTCAGGCGCGATCGCTGGGGTTGCCCCACCGTCACCTCGCTGAAAGCGATGGCCAACTCGGGTCGCGAAAAGCCAAAGCGCCGCAGCGTATAAAAACCCATGCCGACCAACGCCATCGCGGCCAAGGCGGAGGGCAGCCGCACCGCCCATTCCCCGACCCCAAAAAGGTGAAAGCCGATCGCCATCAGCCAATACACCAGCGGCGGCTTGTCAAAGCGGGTCGCCCCGTTGAAGTAGGGCGTTATCCAGTCGCCCGTCTCGACCATCTGACGAGATGCTTCGGCAAATAGGGGTTCGGTTTCATCCATCAGGCCGACGCTGGCGAGCCCCCAAAAGAAGGCAATGCCGCCGATCACCATCAGCCACACCAGGGACACCATGACCTCTTTTGAGGCGGGTCTCAGGGCGGCGGGCGGCGGTAACGGAGTCGAGCTATTGAGGGTAGAACGCTTCATGGTCGGGAACCAGGCCACAGGCCAGCAAAGGGAACCAGTCTTATACCTTACAGCGATTTGTGAGAGGTGATGGGGCGTGGCGGGTCAAAAAGGGAGGTGGCATAGGGGAGAGTGGTGGGGTGTGAGGGTGGCTGGGTGGAGTGGGTGAGGTAAATGGGGTAGGTGGAGTGGGTGGGTGGCGAGGAAGAGAAAAGTCATCTTGTTGGATAGCCGTCTCGGCTGTCCAATGGCAGTTAAGCATACTCTCCATTAAAATTTGGCTGGTCGTCGTGGCTGTCCAATAGCAAGCCAGAATATGCCCGCTACCAAAGTTTGGCTGGCCGTCTCGGCGGTCCCAGGGCAATGTTGAATGGATTTTTGCATCTGGGAAGGGAATCTTCCACAATGGGGCAGAGGGCGATCGCGCTCTGTTGTTCCTGAGGTTTGTTTGGACGCTGCTATGACTTCTAAGTCGGTTGAAACCGATCACTACCGCACGCTGAATATTTCTGAAGAAGCCACTCAGCAGGAGATCAAGCAATCCTATCGGCGGCTGGCGAAGGAACTGCACCCGGATACCCAGAATTCCCAGGGGGATGCGGAGAGTATTAAGCGCTTGAATGCGGCTTATGAGGTGCTGGGCGATCCCCAATTGCGATCGCACTATGACCGCGATCGCCGGGCGCAGCGGGCTGGGTTTGACTCGGAAAGCCAGATGCGCGATCGCACAAACCGGACGGCGCGATCGCAGGAGGCTTATCGTCAGAGCCGCACCGCTGCCAAAGCGGCAGATATGGCCGTTGCCGATTGGGTGCGCCTGGTCTACAACCCCGTTGACCGACTCATCGCCAAAATTTTGACTCCCCTCAAAGGCGAAATCCGCGCCCTTTCCGGCGATCCTTTCGACGATGAGCTGATGGAGAAATTCCAGAGCTACCTCGAAGACTGCCGGGACCATTTGGAGAAAGCTCGGAGCAAGTTTCAGTCAGTCTCAAATCCGTCAAACACCGCTGGTGTGGCGGCCAACCTCTACTACTGCCTCAATCAGCTTGAGGACGGCATCGAAGAAATGGAGCGCTACACCTACTGCTACGAAGAGAGCTACCTGCACACCGGGCAAGAACTGTTCCGCATTTCCTCCAAGCTGCGACGCGAAGCCAAGGATCAGTTAAAGGTGGCGAGCCGCTGAGGAGTGGCTGGGTAGCAGGGTGGACTCGTTCTCCCCGAATGCCTAGCGATCGCCCCGGCCCTGTGCTAGCTTGACATCAAGAAATCCTTACGCGCCTCAACTGAGCGTTTGTGCCGATGGCGACCCCGATGGCTTCATCATCTGTTGAACTCCTCACCTGGGATGTGGAGCGCTACCATGCTGCGGCGCAAGCGGGACTGCTGGGCGATCGCCGCCTTGAATTGCTAGACGGGTTGATTACAGTTGTGCCCAATCCTGACCAATTCCACGAGTGGATGATTCGCCAAATTATCAAGCTGCTGGTGCAAGCGTTGGGGAATGCGGGGCTCGTGGATAAGGGACAACCTGTGCAACTGTCGGAGACTTCTGAGCCAGTGCCCGACATTGTTGTCCTCAAGCCCCAGACCCACGAGTATAAGCGCATCCGACCGACCCCTGAAGATGTGTATCTGATTATCGAAGTCGGCAACAGTACGCCAGAGCGCGATACCGAGGTGAAGCGTGAACTCTATGCTCGGTTTGGCATTCAGGAATATTGGGTATTTGATCTAGCCGCTCGGGAATTGCGAGTATTTCGTGACCTGCAAGCTGGCGACTACCAACTAGATGTTGTCTGGACTGACGACAACATTGCCATTCAGGCGTTATCTGACCGCGAATTCGACGCTCAGAGACTCCGTTCTCTGATGAATGATTAACCGCGATCGCCCCTCCCACACCAAAACTTTCTGATCAACAGGACAGGATTTTCTGCGATAATGAAATGTTTGCTGAAACGCGATCGCTAAAATAGATCTATCACTCCATTCATTTCCCGGCCTTAGCTCATGCCTCTTCCTATTGTTGCCATTATCGGTCGCCCCAATGTGGGCAAATCAACCCTCGTCAATCGACTGGCGGGGGTGCAAGAGGCGATCGTCTTCGATACGCCGGGGGTGACCCGCGATCGCACCTACAAGCCCGCCTTTTGGGCCGATCGAGATTACTTGGTCGTGGATACGGGCGGGTTGATATTTGACGACGATACCGAGTTTTTGCCTTACATCCGCGAGCAGGCCATGACGGCGCTGACGGAAGCCAGTGCAGCGGTGATGGTGGTGGATGGTCAAGAAGGGCCGACGGAAGCTGATCGTGAAATTGCTCAATGGCTGCGGCAGCATTCCGTGCCCGCATTACTGGCGGTGAACAAGTGCGAGTCACCGGAGCAGGGCTTGATTCAGGCGGCGCAGTTTTGGGAGTTGGGATTAGGCGAACCTTACCCGGTGTCGGGCATTCACGGTAACGGCACGGGGGAACTGCTGGATGATCTGGTGACCCACCTGCCGCCGCCGGAAGAGATTGAGGAACCGGACGAGGTGCGGGTGGCGATCGTCGGGCGTCCGAATGTGGGCAAATCCAGTTTGCTGAATGCGTTTGTGGGCGAGAATCGGGCGATCGTCAGTCCAGTATCGGGCACCACGCGGGATGCGATCGACATGCTGGTGGAGCGGGGCGAACAGCGCTATCGCCTGATTGACACCGCGGGCATTCGCAAGAAAAAGAATGTAGACTACGGCCCCGAGTTTTTTGGCATTAACCGGGCGTTTAAGGCGATTCGGCGGGCGGATGTGGTGCTGCTGGTGATTGATGCGATCGATGGCGTTACCGAGCAGGATCAGAAGCTGGCGGGTCGCATTGAAGAGGATGGTCGCGCCTGCGTGGTCGTGATAAATAAATGGGATGCCGTCGACAAAGATTCCCACACGATTTACGAATACGATCGCACCATTGGCAGCAAACTGTACTTTATGGAATGGGCCAAGCGCATCTACACCAGCGCCGTGACTGGGCAGCGAGTACCCAAAATTCTTGATTTGGTGGATCAGGCAGTGGCGGAGCATCGCCGTCGGGTGACGACCTCCGTGGTGAATGAGGTGCTGGAAGAAGCGGTGAGCTGGCATACCCCGCCGACTACCCGCCAGGGCCGCCAGGGCCGCATTTACTACGGCACTCAGGTCACGGCGCGCCCGCCGACCTTTGCCCTGTTTGTAAATGATCCAAAACTGTTTGGCGACGGCTATCGCCGGTATATTGAAGGGCAGTTTCGTCAAAACCTGGGCTTTGAAGGCAGTCCGATTCGGTTGCTTTGGCGAGGCAAGAAAATGCGGGATTTGGAACGTCAAAGTGCCAACCGCGCCACGAAAGTTTAGCGTCTTGACCTAGCGCATGGATCTGCTCAAAACCCTGCCCATTGGCTTATATCTTGAAGAACCCGTCACCTGGCTGCATCGGCTCGATCCGCGGGTGAAGCTATTTTGGTTGATGAGCATTTTAATCAGCCCAATTTTGGCGAATGCGACCTGGCGCTTTTTCATCGTTGGGTTGTTGATTCTCTTAACCCTGTTGGCGATGATTCCCCTGCGGGTGTGGCGGCAGCAAATGGGCTGGCTGCTGTTTCTCTGCACGCTGATGTTGGTACTCACGGCATTGCTGCCGGATGGGCTGGCGATCGACTACCAAACCCCCATCCCCTCACCGGCAGCCATGCAGCCAATCGAGCCGTTTCCCGATCAGTTTCCGCCGGAGTCATTTTTTGAGGTGCCGCCCGCCACGGGGTATCAGTACGTCATCCTGGATGCCTGGCGGTTGCGGATGACCCAGCGATCGCTGGAACTCGGGATTCGCATCAGTACCCTGCTCTTTACCCTGATTTACGGCACCAACCTGTTTCTTCTGACGACGGCCTCGGAGGAAGTCACGGTGGCGATGGAGGTCTTGATGCGGCCTTTGCGATCGCTCAAGGTGCCCGTCACGGAAATCGCCCTCACCGTTACCCTGGCGCTACGCTTTATCCCCCTGGTGCTGGAAGAAACCCAAAACCTGATTCGCTCGGTGCAGACGCGCGCCATCAACTGGAAAAAACTGGGCTTTCGCGGCTCGGCGCAGGTCTGGATTGCTGTGATCGAGCGGCTGTTGAAAAATTTGCTGCTGCGGGCCGAACAAACGGCGGCGGCGATGGCGGTGCGGGGCTTCACCACACCGAATACCCATCGGGTGAAATGGTCGCAGCTACGCTTAGGGAGCGCCGATTTGGTCGCGTTGGTAGCCCTGGTCGGCTTCTGGTACGCCCGGATTGGGTGGGGCGGCGAAGGGGTGTGATGCTGTCACCGTGGTACGTGCGATCGCGCCCCCTGCATCACCAAACGGGGGCCGAGATTTTCTCCGCACTGTATGGCCAAGCACCCGGCAATGGCGGGGTGCATAACGGTCAGAGCTGGCAGGCGATCGCCACTCTGTTGGAAAGTCCTGCACAACTGCCGCCGGAGACGCCCCAAGCCCGACTAGCGCGCTATTCCATCTGTGCAGGACCGCCTCGCTGCGAAGGCGATCGCCCCCTCCTCTGGACGCCCCCCGTCGGTGAAATTTTGCCGATGCTGACCGCCCGACTGGCGACGCCGCAACCAGAAACCATGCTGCTCGATGATCAGGGGCAGCCGTTGTCCGCATCTTTGGAACCCTTTGCGGGGGGCTGGCTGGGTTGGCTAGGCTACGACCTCGCCTGGGAGATTGAAGCCCTGCCCACGCAAAATGTTGATCCCCTGCCGTTTCCTGTGGCGTTTTGGTACGAGCCAGCCACCTTCGCCATTTTGGACCACCTGTCGCAACGGCTCTGGCTGGCGGCCACCCAGCCGAACCAGCTCGATGACATGGAGGGGGCGATCGCCGCGGCCCAATGCCTGCCCCCACCGTCCCCAAACGGGGTCAAAAACCTCGCATTCGCCTCGTCCCAAGCCGCCTACGAAGCCGCAGTGCGTCAGGCCCAGCAGTACATTCGCGCTGGAAACATCTTTCAGGCGAATCTGTCTCTGCGTTTCAGCACCGCCACCGCCATCGATAGCTGGACGATTTATCAACAACTGCACCGCATCAATCCGTCGCCCTTTGCCAGCTACTGGCGCACGCCCTGGGGGGCGGTGGTGAGCTGTTCCCCCGAGCGGTTAGTGTCGTTGCGGGGCGATCGCGTCGAAACCCGTCCCATCGCCGGGACTCGACCCCGTGGCGACTCTCCCCAAGCGGATCAGGCGTTCGCTGAGGAACTGCTCAGCAACCGCAAAGAACTCGCTGAACACATCATGCTGGTGGATCTGGAGCGCAACGATTTGGGGCGCGTCTGCACCTGGGGCACCGTGCAGGTCGACGAACTGATGACGCTGGAACCCTACAGCCACGTCATGCATCTGGTCAGCAATGTGGTGGGCACCCTGGCACCGGGCAACACCGCGATCGACCTGATTCGCGCCACCTTTCCTGGCGGCACCATCACCGGCTGTCCTAAAGTGCGCTGCATGGCGATTATTGAGGAACTGGAACCCCTGCGGCGCAGCCTGTTTTACGGCTCCTGCGGCTACCTCGACTGGCGGGGGCACCTGGATCTAAATATCCTGATCCGCACGCTGCTCCTGGCCCCGACGGACCCCGGCCCCCAAATGGTCTGGGGGCAGGTCGGGGCAGGCATTGTGGCCGACAGCCAACCAACGCGAGAATGGCGCGAGTCGTTGCAGAAGGCCCAGGCCCAACTGCTCGCGATCGGCCTTGCAGCTGAGGCCACCGCCAATAGTGATGGATCGCTCAACTTGGCTTAACGCCAATTTGGGCAATACCTGAGTGAAGGCGATCGCGGCAAGCAGATTGACCGAGACGGACAGGTTTCGCCTGCTGTCTCCGGTCCGGCTAATCAGCGATCGCCCAAACCCGCCCCGACGTGACTAATATTTCCTGTGGCAGAAGTCACCTAAGTCCCAGGGGATGGCCCCGATTCACCACACTGAATGGCTGGATGATCAAGGATCCGCTGTTCAACCGAGGTCAGATGCTAGTGTTGCGGTCCATGATGGCTTAAAGTGTGGGGATGGCTGACGATGCAATTGTCTATCAGATTTCCTTAACTGGATGAGTACGGAAAATTACATTAATCACCCTACATTTGGCTTACTCTTCCGGCTTTGCATGATTGCTGAAGGGAAAGAACTGTTCGCGACACTCTATGCTCAGCGGCTGTTTTTTATCGTCACCATGACGCCCCCTAAAGGATTTGCTTTTGACTCGATTGGCCGAAGCGATGCCCGGCAGCAGATTGAAGAGCGCATGCGAACGGTGCGGCGGCGGGGTGATCATTCGGAGTACGATCGCTTGCAGAAGATCTACAAGCAAACCTTTCAATGACCGCTTCTCCCTCAACGAATCCGATCGCTGACCGGGTGACCGCCGTAGCTGCCGAATTACCGCCCTCAGTGCGGCTGATTGGGGTGGCCAAGAAACATCCCGCGAGTGCCATTCGAGCGGCTTATCAGGCCGGTCTGCGAGACTTTGGTGAGAGTATGGTGCAAGAGGCGATCGCTAAACAAGCGGAGCTGACTGATCTCGATGGCCTGACCTGGCATTTGATTGGCCACTTGCAAAGCAACAAAGCGCGCAAGGCGTTGGAACATTTCGACTGGATTCACTCGGTAGATAGCTTGAAAATCGCGACGCGACTCGATACCATTGCTGCCGCAATGGCGCGATCGCCCAGCTGTTGCTTGCAGATCAAGATGGTGCCTGATCCCGCTAAGTTTGGCTTTGCCCTGGAGGAGCTCTGGGCGGCGCTGCCGCAACTGAATCAGTTAGAGCATTTAAAAATCGTGGGGTTGATGACCATTCCCCCTTTAGAAAGCTCTCTGGCAGAAGTGCAAGCCATCTTTCAGCAGGCCCAAATGTTGGCTGAGCAAATCAATCAGCAGGGGTTTGATCGGCTGCACTTATCAGAACTTTCGATGGGGATGTCAGGCGACTATCCAGTTGCGATCGCTGCTGGTTCAACCATGATTCGACTAGGCACAACTCTCTTTGGCGATCGCCCCGCTTAGGTTTGAGCGATCGTGGACTTGAGGCGTCTCTTCAAATCGCATTGATCCTCGATCCCTGACGAATATCAGAAAACTTGATCGGTGCGATCGATCATCAGCCACAAAAGAGTGAAATTACGTCGTGGTCATGATCCTAAAGTTTTTAACTAATTATTAATAGGGGTATCCTTTTTGGGATTTCGTGTATACTGTGGACTCAAATTCCGCATTCTCGATTAGAGTATAAGCGGTTCAACGAACGAGTCGTTTTTCGACTGATTCAACATCCGATTCAGCCAGACAAACGACAAACCTAACCTCGACAGTTCGTTTCTTCGGTAACTCAGTCGAAACTGCTGCATGAGGTCGTTGGCATCATCTCTCATGCTGAGCAGGTCATGAACCTGCAATTGCTGATTGTCATGGAGTGTAGCTGTGAGCAACTTGTTCAATAAACTAAGAGACTTTGTCGGCCTCAATGATCCCGCCGACTATGACTATGAGTATGACGAGATCGACGCTGGTGACGACTACCAGACGCTCTATCAAGAAGAAAACTCACCCCCCCCGGCGATGGCGGCCCCCCAGCCCCAGCAGCCGTCTCAGGAAGAACCTCGTGCGCGTCGTCGTGTCCGCGAACGGATGTTGTCCAACGAAACTGGAATGAACACCATGGGAAGTAATGTGATTGGTATGCCTGGAGCAATTAATGGAGCCTCCGAAGTCGTGGTCATGGAGCCGCGCTCATTTGAAGAAATGCCGCAAGCCATTCAAGCGTTGCGCGAGCGAAAGTCGGTGGTGCTAAATCTGACCACGATGGATCCTGACCAGGCGCAACGGGCCGTGGACTTTGTGGCCGGTGGCACTTACGCCATTGACGGTCATCAAGAGCGCATCGGCGAAAGCATTTTCCTCTTCACGCCGAACTGCGTCCACGTGAGTACGCCGACCGATGTTGAGGATGACATGCCCATCGCCCCGCAAACGCCGATGATGGATCCTCGCAATGTGCCCCCGACTCCAGTTTGGGGTAGCGATCGCGCCGTCGGCTTGGGCTAATTGCCATCACTCCAACAGTCCAGCTGAGGGAGTTGCATCCAATGACGGCGATTGCCGTCAACGTTGTAGTTCGTTGAAAAGGACGTTAGCTAGTTGCCAACCCAGCTAAGCGTTTTGGGAGGCGGGGTGATGGGTGAAGCGCTCATCTCCCGCCTTATTTCCCTGAAAACTTTTCCGGCTGAGGCGATCGCAGTAGGAGACCCCTCTGCGGCGCGTCGGCAGTTCTTGGTGGAAACTTACGGCGTCCAGGCGTTGGCAGACAACCAGGCCGTACTGGCTAATGCAGAAGTGGTATTGGTGGCGGTCAAGCCGCAAGCCTTTGCCAAAGTGGTGCCCGATTTGCAGGCGGCAGCGGGTCAGCAAACCTCGCTCCTGCTGTCCATTATGGCTGGTACCCCCCTGGCGACGTTAGAGGCGGCGGTGCCCGGTTGGCCAGTGGTGCGAGCGATGCCGAATACCCCAGCAACGGTCGGGGCGGGAATGACCGCGATCGCCTCTGGGCAGCACGCGACCGCTGACCATTTGCAGCAGGCCAGAACCATCTTTGAAGCGGTCGGCGATGTGGTCGAAGTGCCAGAAAACTTGATCAACGCCGTGACCGGACTCTCGGGCTCAGGGCCGGGATATGTAGCCATCATGATCGAAGCCCTGGCCGATGGTGGCGTGGCCGCGGGATTGCCAAGGGTGATCGCCTTACAACTCGCCATTCAAACCGTGAAGGGGACCGCGACCCTGTTACAAGAAACGGATTTACACCCGGCAGTGCTGAAAGATCGGGTGACGAGTCCGGGGGGCACTACCATCGCTGGCATTGCGCAGTTAGAGGCTGGAAATCTTCGGGCCGCGTTAATTAGTGCAGTGAGAGCCGCCTGCGATCGCGCCGATGAACTGGGATCGTAAACCCTTATCCAAGGTGAGCTGTGGATCTGACTCGCTTACTGGTGCAAATTTTAATCGCGTTGGGGTGTGGAGCCTTGGCGACCTTACTCTTGCCTCGACAGATACCGGGCAAATTGTTTGGCCTAGCCCTGATTGGCTTTGCCGGGGTGTGGTTAGGAGAATGGGCAGTTAACTATTTAGAGGCCACTTATCAACTGCCGATTCCCGACTTTGTGACCTGGGATTTTCAAGGCGTGCTGATCTTGCCAGCCGTAGTGGGCTCAGCCATAATTTTGTTCGTCGTGACCAGCTTTTTGTCCTGGGGACGCTACCAGCGCTGACCGCAAAGGCAGGAAATGCCACCCGTTTGGCTAGCGATTTCGGCTATCCAAGGGCAGGCAAGGTCCAAGCTCCCCGGTTTCTCCGTCGGCTAGCTTCCGATGGCTAGCGTCCAAGATTTGGCCTATCCCAGAGTAGAAACCGGGTTGCTAAGTAGGTGGACATCAATAAACGACGTTGTGCTGTTAGACGAAGCTGTAACGCACCATTCCTCAGGAATTTGATGCATTACGCTGGCGCTAACTTAGCCATACTGTACCGATGCTCTAGCTGGTAGTTTGTTTTGGGTTACCGAGGCGGGGCTCAGTGCCCGCGAGGAGGCGCTGAATGTTGGCTCGATGGCGCAGAATGACGTAGAAGCTACCCGCGATCGCCAGCAAACTATAGGGCAGCGGTTGCTGCAAGGCGACCATTAAAATGACCGCTGCGATCGCCGCCATAATCGACCCTAAAGACACAATCCTAAATAGCCCTAACGTCAGCGCAAAGACCCCCACTGCACCCAAAGCCGTCGGCCAGTAAAGGGCCAGCAAAACGCCAAAGCCCGTCGCCGCTGACTTGCCACCGGTCCAATTGAGCCAAACCGACCGGCTGTGTCCGACGAGGGCTAGCAAGGCCGCGCCCGTCATCCACCATGGAATGGTATCTAGCCACTGGGGCAGATCGGCAAAAGTGCTGGTCAGCAGCAGGTGGGCGATAAAAACGGCGAGAAAGCCCTTGCTAATGTCGATCAGCAATACCGCGATGCCCGCGCCTTTGCCCGCGACCCGCAGCACATTCGTCGCGCCGGTGTTGCCCGATCCGTAGTCACGAATGTCGACACCTTTGACAGCTCGGGTCACTAAATATCCGGTGGGGATCGAACCGAGTAGGTAGCCGATCAGCAGTGTCGCAAACCCGAGAACCCAAGCCATGTAATGTGTCCCCTTATCAGACGCCACCCTTCAGTTTACTGGCAGATGAGGAACTCACAGGGAGCACACGACGAACTTATTTACAAAAGCCAGTGAACTGAAGGGCAGGCTCATCCGTTCGAGATGGATGCGGGGGAATACAATCCGCAGTGGGGTGGGCAAAGGCTTGTAGGGAGTTGGGCCGCGATCGCCCTGAAGACAGACAAGCCTGACCACGGGGGCATCTGCTCACTCAGCTACCCTCATACCCATCCTCTTCCACCCTGCTAAGGCTCAACGGCCCAGGTCTTAATCGCAGGATTTGCCCGACTAGCGGTCACGACTTGTTTTTCAGAGGGCAGCAAGATGTGATCTACCGGCATATCGAACCCGGTGTAGACGAGTTGCAACTGGCCGGTCGCCACATTCCAAATGCGAATGGTTTCGTCGGCACTGCCGCTGGCGACCAGTTGACCATTGCGGCTCATGGTTAAAACGTTCACGTAGCTGTTGTGACCGACCAGTGTATCCAGCACTTCGCCGGTATCGAGATCCCACCGTTTGAGGTTGCTGTCAGCACTGGCGCTGAATAAGTAGCGACCATCCGGACTAGCCGCGATCGCGTTGACATAGCTATCGTGGCCCTCAAGCACGGCGATCGCTTCACCCGTTTGCAAATTCCAGATGCGAATGGTGCGATCGGTACCGCCACTGATGATGCGCTGACCATCGTTAGTAATCAGAAGGGTATTGACGGCCCCCTCATGGCCCGTCAAGGTATTGATCAGGGTTTGGGTGGCGGTTTCCCAGACTTTGATGGTGCCGTCGGATGCGCCACTGGCCAGGAATTGCCCGGAGGGATTGCGATCGAGGGTGTTGACCGGACTCCCATGTCCGGCAAACGGAGCTTGCAGGTCTCCGGTGGCAGTGTTCCAGACCAGAATTGAGCCATCGGCGCTGCCACTGTAAATAGTCCGCTCATCGGGGCTGAGGGCAATGGCATTGACGAAGGTCTCGTGGCCGACGAAGGTTTGCAGCACCTCACCCGTACTCAAATCCCACAGGCGCAGCGTGTTATCGGCGCTAGCGCTGACAAACCGACGCTCGTCCGACATGAGCTTGAGCGCATTGATGGAATTCTCGTGAGCCGTCAGGGTGCGGAGCAACTGGGCCGAAATTTCGGGGGCCGCTGTTGCAGGGTCGGTCGGGGTTGTTTCGGCGGGTGGTGTGGTCACCGGGGCGGGCTGCGATCGCTGTCGCCCCCAGAGCCCCAGCCCGATCAGAGCGATCGCCGCCAGCACCACCCCGCCAGCAATCAGCCAGGTCCAGTAAGTCACCTGAGAAGTGCCCCCCCTGAGCGATAGCGATTTGGCAGCGGGGGAGTTGCCAGCCTGGAGGGGCATTCGAAACCCGGTGGCGTGGGTGGTGTCACTCACAGGGGGAGAGGTCACCGCGTGCAGCATCGACTCATCGCCCTGGTGCAGGAACTGGCTGAGGGAAAGTTGGTGGAGGCGATCGATCAGTTCTTGGGCGGTGCGCGGTCGGTCGATGACCCGAGGCGATACCAGGGTATCTAGCAGGTCGGCAAACTCTTCGGAAATATTGGGCGCGTGGGACCGCCACCGAAACGTGTTGAGCATCGGGTCGTAGAGGGCGGTATCGTTGGGCGATCGCCCGGTCAGCAAAAAGATGAGCGTCCGCCCCAGGGCGTAAAAGTCCGATTGCGGAACGGCCTGTCCTTGTTCTTGTTCGGGGGGGGTATACCCGGCGGAGCTAATCGTGGTGACCCCCAAGCTGCCCACCTGAGCCAGATAGGTTTGGCTCATTTCGCGAGCGGCACCAAAATCTACCAACACGAGTTGCCCCGTCGCCCGCAGCATGATGTTGTCGGGCTTAATATCGCGGTGAAAGTAGTTGTGCTGATGGACTCGGCGCAAAATTTCGGCAAGCTGAAATAACCATTGAAAGGCTTGGTGTTCGCCAATGGGATGATTGCCCTGTTGCTGCATCCACTGCAGCAGGTTGGGGCCATCGATTTTTTCCATCATGATGCAGTGCAGCGGTGGGCCATCTTTGGGCCGATAGACAAAGTAGCCATCCGCTTCGACCAGGGGTACTCCGGGATGCTGGAGCTGGCTCAAGACTTCGGCTTCTTTCTTAAACAGACTTAAGACCTTGGGATTTTCGCTGCGATCGCGCTTCAGCACCTTCAAAATCTTGGGCTGGTCTTGTCGATAGGCTTCGTAGACCATCCCAAAACCGCTGCTGCTGCTCAGCAACCGCATGACTCGATAGTGGCCTTGCAGCAAGAGACCCGACCCACAAGCCTGGCAAATGACGTTGTGACTATTCTCAGGATGAGCGGGTTGCGGGCAATTGGGGTTAATGCAGAGGCTCATTGGCAGTTCTTAGTGGAAGATGCAGTCCTGATTTTGGGGCAGACTGGGTGCCGTACTGAACGACTAAATTGCATTCGCCGCGTGGGTTTGCTGCGAGAGTGGCGCAGCCTGTGCGGGTTCAATACAACAATGGAATGCCTGCATTTTAGCGGTTGGAGTTGTCGAAGTTGGTGTTGCTGCTGATTGTTGGTTGAGATATCAACTTCTGGCCGGCCATCACTGGCTACGCGAGCCCGGCGGACAAACTTTGACTGGAGGGTCCTTGGGTGGGGGTATATCCAATAAAACCCATCTGGAACGCTAAATTTTGCATCCTCAATTTGTCTTAACTAAGCTTTTGGTCATGGGGCTAGCCGCTAATTAACGAGGGCGATCGCGTCAGAAAGTGATGGATCGCGTCCGTTCTGCTCAAGGCACTGAGCAATGTTTTGCCCACCATGGGAGGGCGCGATCCATTGGTCACAACTTTGGCAAAGCTATAGACAGCAAAGCTCTGGGAGATTGCCTGTAGGGTCGGCTAGGCGAATTGCCGGTTACCCGCTGCCTGAAAAATTTGACCCTGGTGGAACTTAGTTGGTCAGGATCATAGGTCGTGCACGCCTTGAAAACTGGTGGATGCCGCTGCTGGTAAAGGCGACGCCATGGGGATCAGGCTGGCTGCGATCGCAGAATTTTTTCCAAAGCATTTTTTCGGAGGGGGCGCGAAAACAAAAAGCCTTGTCCTGATTCGCAGCGCAGGGCTTTCACTTGGGCTAAATGCCGCTGCGTTTCGATGCCCTCAGCGACTACTTCCAGGCCCAGGTTCCAGGCGAGTCGGACCACTGATTGCAGGATTTCAAGTTTTTCAAAATCCGAATCGGCATTTTCTAAAAAGGAGCGATCAATTTTGAGCGTATCGACTGGGAAGCGGTGTAAGTAACTGAGAGAAGAATACCCAGTGCCAAAATCGTCAACGGAGAGGCGGATACCCATGGCCCGAATCGCCGTCAAGACTTCAATTATGGAGTCGGAGTTATTAATTAAAACGCTCTCGGTGATTTCAATTTTGAGAAATTGGGTAGCCAAACCAGTGTGCTTAAGAATTGCTTGAATGCGTTGCAGCACATCTTTTTGGGCAAACTGGCGGCTCGACATGTTGACGCTGACAAATAAGGTTTTTGCACTGGGAATCATCTCTTGCCATTCTTTTAACTGCCGACAAGATTCTTCGAGCACCCACCAGCCTAAGGGAATGATGAGACCCGTTTTTTCGGCCAACGCGATGAACTGGGAGGGGCCGAGAGAGCCCTGGGTCGGATGTTGCCAGCGCACCAGCGACTCCACGCCGATGACTGCCTGACTGCGCACAAGAAAAATGGGTTGGTATTCGAGATACAATTCGCCATTTTCGATCGCCCGCTTCAAGGCCATTTCCAGATGCAGGGAATTGTCAGCATCGGCTACCATGGCGGCTTCAAAGACGCAGTAGTGCTCGCCAAATCGCCCCTTCGCTTCGTTCATGGCGACATCCGCTTGCCGTAGCAGCGTATCGGCGTCGGGGGTTTGATGATTGCCCAGGCTCAGGCCGATGTTGACGCCGACGTTGATTTCATAGCTGTCGACCAGGACCGGCTCAGCGCACTCTTTGTACAGTTCTTCAGCGATCGCCATGACTTCGGAATAGGAAGAGACGTCTTCGAGGAGCACGGTAAATTCGTCGCCGCCCAATCGAGAGAGCGTATCTTGAGGTCGCAAGTTTTGCTCTAGTCGGTGGGCAATCTCCACAAGCAAGCGATCGCCCGCCAGGTAGCCAAAGGTGTCATTGATCGCTTTGAGGCGAGTCACGTCTAGACACAACACCGCGACAAACGAATTTTCGTCCTGGCGAGTCTTGTCCAAAGCGTGTTGAATGCGGTCCATAAAAATGGTGCGATTGACCGTTCCGGTCAACTCATCCAGACCGGAACGGTGGGTTGGGGTTTTGTGATGGCTGATATCGCGCATGAAAATCAATGCGCCCTGGAAATTTAGGTTTGGCAAGTCAATGGTGTAACCCGTCACCGCTAGCCACGTATCAGGATGGGGCGGTGAGCAGCGGAGCAACAACTCACGATCCTCAAAGGGTACACCTGAGAGAATTAAGGGCAACAGGCTGACGTTAAGGGGGGTCAGGTGCCCCTGCTGCAGTTCCCAGAGGGTGCAGTCAGCAGACTCATCGGGGGCGGATAGGAGCATCGGTACTGGGCCGAAGAGCGATCGCGATTTAGCATTGGCGTAAACGATCTGACCCTGGTCATTAGCCACCACCACGGCGTCGCTACAATTTTGAAAGATATTTTCAAAGATATCCATAGACAACACCGCGAATGGCTAATTCAGCCCACTGGAAAAATCAGAAAATTCAGCCGGAAAAATCAGAAAAATTAGCAGGATCGATGTTGTCGCTACCCAGGCAACTAGACAAGCCGATCAAGGGCCGAATGGGTCATTGTAACTAACCCATTCAGCTAACACCACCTACAGTTTTTCTGATTTGCCTAGGGCCGCGATCGCTTAACCATGATGAAGCTATAGTATCTCACTGGTCTTTACCAGATAGGAAAAGAAAAATCTTGGTGGCCTTTGGGATGGTGCATCCCTGGGGTGGGTGCTATGGGAAAGTATCAACGGTAGTTGCTGTGCCAGGCCCATGTTTTCAAGGGGCTGCTCACCGTGAACGCTACGACGACGGCGTTAACCTCATCATCGGTGATCGAGCCAAATCCTGGCGCTAGGGGCGATCAAACTTTAGGGGGTCGGACAGTTATCGTTGTTTTGAGTGCCGTCTGGCATGGTCGTGCGGCAAAAGATGGCATCTATAAAGGTTGAGGTATCGGTGATGGCACCGAGTAGAAACGCATCGGTCAGGTCCGCTCCGTCGAGGTTACTTCTGATGAGACGCGCCCGCGATAGATCGACCCCCCGCAAATTTGCTGCGCTGAGGTCGGTTCTGATGAAGTAAGCCTGGGTCAGATCGGCAGCTTGTAGATCGGCCTCAGCGAGGATGGCGTGGGTAAAGCTGGCGTTGATCAAGACGGCGCTGGTGAGATCGGCGGCGGTGAGGTCGGCAGCGGCAAAAACGCTGTTCGGGGCGATCGCTGCTGACAAGTCCGCTCCTTGTAAATTGGCTTGAGTCAAGTCAGCATAAGCCAAGTGCCCCCCGGCAAGCTGACTATCGACCAGCGTAGCGCCGTTCAGGTTGGCTCGGGTGAGGGTGGCCGCTCGCAAGTCCGCCCCGGTTAAATTGGCCCCTTGCAGGCTGCTGTTGCTTAAAACACTGCCTTGCAAGTTGGCATTTTGTAAGTTGGCGCGCTCTAGACTGGCCCCCGCTAACCGGGTTTGAGATAGCACCGCCCTTTCTAAGTCGCAGCCGTTGCACTGTTGGCTAATCAAGAGTTGCTGGAGGTGGGCGGGGTTTTCTGCCAGGCTCGCGATCGCCCAGCCCGCTACCCAACCCTGACTGAGAATCCCGATCGCGATTGTTTGTCTACTGACTTTGCCCATGCTGGTTTGGAGTGTGTTGGGATGAAGTTGAAGACTTTACACAACCGCCGTTCAACTTATGAATTTACTTCTACAATATCAGCACATTCTCCGGGCGCTCGTGTCTGGTACTCACCCTCGGCCCGCCAAATGGGCCTTACGGGTGATGCTCGACAAGCAGTCGCTAGTACTGTTGGAGTGATTGGGCACATCCAGTTTCATCATTCTGGTAGTACCTGAGTGGGGATTGCGGTCTCTCTGCTGACATGTGCGTTTATGGCCAGATCATCTGCCCAGCCCAAATCGACATTGGGTCGCCCCCGCGTTAGGGTGCGACTGCCTTTGGGCTGGTTTTGGCCGCTGTTTTGGAGTGGTCTGATGGTGGGGTCTGGGGTTTTGGGGCTATGGGCAATGGCCTGGCTCACGCGCATTCCTCCCCTGCCCGATTGTGATGATGTGACGGCGGCGAGTGCCGATGGCGATCGCTTAATTTGTGCCCAGTCGGCGTTGCGATCGGGCAATGCTAAGCACCTGATCCAGGCAGTGCAGTTATCGGCTAACTTTGCGCCGACTCACCCCCTCTATGCTGAAACCTACCCGGTTTTAATAGAGTCATCGGAACGTCTGCTCGAAAAAGCCACGGAAAAAATGCACGAGGGTGATTTAGCAACGGCGAAAGAGTGGGCCGGGCAGATTCCCCTGGATACCCCGCTGCGTGACGCCGCCCAGTCGCAAATTTGGGACTGGCAGCAAGAATGGAAACAGGGGCAGGAACTCGAAAATTCCATTGAGCAGGCGATCGCGGCCCGCGATTGGCAAGCCGCGAACAAGGATTTGCAGCAACTCAAGCTGCTATCTAGCGATTATTGGGTCGGTCAGCGCCACAGCGAACTGCAGCAGTCTAAGCAACTGGAAGAAACCGCCTGGGCGCAAATTGAGCAAGCCCGTGGTCTGGCGAATACCGGCGATCCGGCTAACATTGGTCAGGCGTTGGTAATCGCCCAGCGCATCAATCTCACTAGTAAGGCGTGGAATGAGGCCCAAGATGAGATTGATCGCTGGAGTCAAAACCTCTTGCTATATAGCTTTCAGCGCTGGGAACTGGGGGATGTCGAAGGGGCGATCGCGGCGGTGCAAAAAGTGCCCCCGGATCCCGATCTGGCTCCCGAGGCGCACGATCTGATTGAGTTTAGCCATGCCATGCGCCTGGCTCAGCAAGCCCAGCAGGAGAATCCCGGTTATACCCAGCTGTTCCAACTGATGGAGGCCATTCGGGCGGCGGAGCAGATTCCCACCAACAGCAGCTTTTATCAAACGGCGCAGCAGTCCCTCAAAGCCTGGAAAGCCGAGCTAGAAGATCTTCGCACCCTACAGTTTGCCAACAACGTCGCTAGCCTGCGCCAGGGGTGGGCCTATGACTACGCCGCTGACCTGGCTTTGACCGTCGAGCTAGAACGGCCCCGGCGCTTGCAGGCGCAAACGCTGATTGCCCACTGGCAAGATGAAATTGAGCGCATCGAAGACCGGCCCTTCCTAATTCGGGCGGCGGCACTGGCTCGCAAGGCTACCATTCCGGCCCTGCAAGCGGCGATCGCCGAAGCCCGCAATGTCGACCTGGGCCGAGCCCTGCGGATTGATGCTCAAACCCTGATTGCTGACTGGCTCGACCAGATCGAGGTAATCCAAGATCAGCCCATCTTGAATGAAGCCAATCAACTCGCCACGGCTGACAAGCTGCGGGAGGCCATTGAAGTGGCTCAACAGATTCAGGACGATCGCGCCTTACATGGGCAGGCCCAGGCGATGATCCAGGATTGGACGCGCACCTTGCAAATTCAAGAAGACACCCCTATTTTAGCAGAGGCCAAGTCCCTGGCCTATCGGGGTTCTTTGACCGATGCGATCAACGTGGCCTCGCAGATTGCCCCTGGTCGAGCGCTATATGGCGAAGCGCAGAACGCGATCGATTTGTGGGAAGCTGAAAGAGCCTATCTTTGGAAGCTCGATGCGGAAGAAGCCGAAGCCGAGGCTGCAGCGGAAGAAGCCGCCACGCCTGCTCCGGTTCCCGCCGCCGATGCAGAGCCCGTGACTCAGCCCCCTCCGCCCACCTCCGAAAATTAGCCTTAACGACTCGGTATGACGGCGTCTCCCCTCAATTTATTTTTAGTGGATGAAGATCCCGTCTTTCGGCTGGGTTTGCGGATCTGGCTCGAACAGCGCCCCGAATTTGCTGTCGTCGGGGAGGCATCTGACAGCGAAACGGCTCTTGCTGCCCTGACGGAGTTACAAACTGCGGCAACCCGCAGCGCCACCGACGCTGGCGTCAGCACTCCCACCCCGACGGTCGATGTGGTGATCATTGACCTGGGGCTGGGGCAAGGAGAACCCGATCGCTTGCAGGGGTTACAGCTCTGTAGCGAGATCAAACAGCAGTTGCCGACGGTGGCAGTGCTCGTGTTGAGTACCCAGACCGAACCGGTGTTGCAAGCAGCGGCGACGCGGATGGGGGCGGATGGTTTTGGCGCTCGAGGATTGCCCGTGCGTGAACTGGCGCGATTAATTCAGCAGGTGGCCCAACCCCAATCGTCTACCTTGGCCGATGTCAGTGAAGATGTGGGCTTTCCGCAGCCGGTGGAGGGGCCGGTTGCCTACCTCAACCGCACCTCGATTGAACAAATTGACGCGGCGATGGCGGCGATCGAGGAACTCGCCACGGGACGCTTGCCCTACTGGTATCAGCTAGTCTTGGCAGGTAAGTATCGGGAACTGCGGGCGGCCCGGTGGCTAGTGCAGCGCCTTTTGCCAGTGTCGACAACGCCTCAGCCCCAGGCTGCATCCCAGGCTACTGCCAGTCAACCGGGTCTGGAAGGGGAACTGCCATCAGCTTTGCCCAGCGCCTCGACGGTGCCCGCAGCCAACCTGGTGGAGTCCCGCGATCGCGCCATCATTCGGCAGCCAGCCCCCCTGCCGGTGCCGGTGGGGGATGTGCGATCGCGGGTGTGTGAAGCCGTCTTTCGCAAACTACAGTTTCCCCTCGACAATCGCAGTGCCGTGCCGCTAGAGATTGATATTTTGCGCTCGGATAAATGCCGAGAGCTGTTGTATACCACCCTGCGATCGTTCGAGATCCTATTGGATGATTTACAGCAGGCTCAGGTTTTGCCCGGACAACTGGACGATCTCCGCTTGACCTTTCTCCGCGATCTGTGGCAAACGGTCACCATCGACTTCTTTGGTCGCTACTACACCCCCGCAATGGACGGCATTGAGCAACCCATGGTGACAGTGCTGCAACAGGATGAGGCGATCGTGCAGGCCGAAATTTTGGCCAAGATTCCGGCGGTGCCCACGCTGCTAGCCCATCTCCTCTTCCAAGCCCCCCTGGAAATTGATGGCGCTTCCTACATGGCGACCACCCCCGAAGCCCTGCGCCGTAGCCAGTTTCTGCTGGAGAATTTGTTGGTGCAAGTGGCCTGTGCCGTTATGCAGCCCGTGTTGAACCGCTACCCCGATGTGGAATCGTTGAAACGTGGCCTCTATCAGCGCCGCATTATTTCCACCCGCGACATCACCCGGTTTCGCAATGAGCTGTCGTGGCGTTACCGTTGGGATCAGTGGGTCAATGATCCCAAAGCCATGTTTGAAAGCGAATATCGGCTGTTTGCCCTGACACCTAGTGGTCTGCAAATCCATACCGTTTACGCCCCGCGACAAGCAGAACTGGCAACGCTATCGGGGGTGCAGTATGCCCTGACCCTGGCCCTGGAAGCCCGCGATGCGATCGCCCCCCGCGTACGCGCCACCCTCTCCCTCGCGGGTAGTACGGTCGTCTTCGTCCTCACAGAAATCATCGGTCGTGGCATTGGCCTCATCGGTCGCGGCATCGTCAAAGGCGTCGGCAGCACCTGGCAAGATATCCGGTTTCGCCAACGTCAGCGGGATGAGCCATAGGGGGACGGCACGTTGATCCCCGGCGGTCTGCAGGAAGGGCGATCACGCATCTCAGGCACGTCAATCCGACTTCTGGGTCCAAACCGCTAAAATTGAGGTTGCGGTCGTTTCAACTGCGGCCCTGATACCCACATGGTTTGACAGATTTCATGGTTGCTCCCGGTTCCGTCGATTTTTTAGATGAATACGATGTCGTCGTGGTGGGCGGCGGCCACTCCGGCTGCGAGGCGGCCCTGGCATCGGCTCGACTCGGTTGCCGCACCCTGCTGATCACGCTCAATCTGGACAAAATCGCCTGGCAACCCTGCAACCCGGCTGTCGGTGGTCCCGCGAAGTCGCAGCTGGCGCATGAAGTTGACGCTTTGGGCGGCGAGATTGGCAAAATGACCGATCGCACCTACCTGCAAAAGCGCATCCTCAACAACTCGCGAGGACCAGCGGTGTGGGCGCTGCGGGCACAAACAGACAAGCGCGAATACGCCGCCGTGATGAAGGCGATCGTGGAAAACCAAGAGAACCTGACCATCCGCGAAGGCATGGTGACGGATCTGGTGTTGGGCGACAATGACGACGTGGTGGGCGTCGAAACCTATTTCGGCGTCGCGTTTAAATGTAGAGCGGTCATTCTCACCACGGGCACCTTTCTCGGCGGCATCATTTGGGTGGGCAACAAGTCCATGCCAGCGGGCCGGGCGGGTGAATTCGCCGCGACGGGCCTGACGGAAACCCTGAATCGGCTGGGCTTCGAAACCGATCGCCTCAAAACCGGCACCCCCGCCCGCGTCGATCGCCGCTCCATCAACTTTGGCGTACTGGAACCGCAACCCGGCGACGAGGATGTGCGCTGGTTTAGCTTTGACCCTGAGGTGTGGGTCGAGCGCGAGCAAATGCCCTGTCACCTGACCCGCACCACCGCCGAAACTCACCGCCTGATTCGCGAAAACCTGCATCTATCCCCGGTTTACGGCGGTTGGGTAGATGCCAAAGGGCCACGCTACTGTCCCAGCATCGAAGACAAAATCGTCCGTTTTGCCGACAAGGAAAGCCACCAGATTTTTCTGGAGCCGGAAGGGCGGACCATTCCCGAAATTTACGTGCAGGGCTTTTCGACGGGACTGCCCGAGAAGCTGCAACTGGCGATGTTGCGGAGCCTACCCGGTCTGGAACATTGCGCTATGCTGCGTCCCGCCTATGCGGTGGAATATGACTACCTGCCCGCGACCCAGTGCTATCCCACGATGATGACCAAGCGGGTCGAGGGGCTGTTTTGTGCGGGGCAAATCAACGGCACCACCGGCTACGAAGAAGCCGCCGCTCAGGGCATGGTCGCCGGGATCAACGCGGCTCGGCTGGTCAAGGGACAGGAGATGGTGGTCTTCCCCCGTGAGGGTAGCTATATCGGCACGCTGCTCGACGACCTCTGCACTAAAGAGTTGCGGGAACCGTATCGGATGCTGACCTCGCGATCGGAATATCGGTTGCTGCTGCGATCGGACAACGCTGATCAGCGTCTGACGCCCCTGGGTCGGGAGCTTGGGCTGATTAGCGATCGCCGCTGGGCGCTGTTCCAACGCAAGCAGGCTAACATCCAGGCCGAAAAAGCCCGACTGGCGAAGGAGCGGGTCAAAGAGCACGACGACCTCGGCCAACGCATTGCCGCCGACACCGGTCAGCGCATCAAGGGTTCCATCACCCTGGCGGATCTGCTGCGGCGTCCCGGCTTTCACTACACCCACTTGGACGACTACGGTCTGGGGCGTGCCGATTTGGTGCGCGAAGAAAAAGAAGGAGCCGAAATCGACATCAAATATTCTGGCTATATTCAACGGCAGCAGGCGCAAATTGACCAGGTGAGCAAAAACGCCAACCGCAAACTGCCCGAAGCCCTGGACTACGATGTCATTGATACCCTGTCGAAAGAAGCCCGCGAACGGCTCAGCAAAGTGCGTCCGATGACGGTGGGGCAAGCCTCCCGCATCGGAGGTGTGAATCCCGCTGATATCAATGCGCTATTGGTGTATCTCGAAATTCAAGCCCGACGACAGGGGATGAGTGAGGGAAAAGTGGCGATCGCCCCTTAATAGCCTCTCAGTTCATGCCCTAAAAGGCGAAAAAATACAACGGAATACCACAAGGGCTAGCGTTCCCCAGTAGTCTAGGAACCCTAGGAGGATTTATTCAGCTATGGCGACGATCCACTTCAAGGGCAAGTCCTACGTTCAAAACCACCACCTCACCCTGAAGTACCATCACCTGGTGCCGAGGCCAGAAGCGAGCCTTACGGATAAGGTCAGCCTGCACGACAACCTGATCATCCACGGCGATAACCTGCTGGCGCTGAAGGCACTGCTGCCGACCTACGCAAGCAAGGTGAAGTGCATCTACATTGACCCGCCCTACAACACGGGCAACGAGGGGTGGATCTACAACGACAATGTGAATTCGCCGATGATGCAAGAGTGGCTAAAGGCGAACAGTCCGGTGGATAGGGAAGACCTGGCGCGGCATGACAAGTGGCTGTGCATGATGATGCCCCGCCTCAAGCTACTGCGAGAATTATTGCGGGATGATGGCGTTATTTTCGTGTCCATTGATGACAACGAAGTCCATCATTTAAGGATGTTGATGAATGAAATCTTTGGGGAGGAAAATTTCATCTCTACTGTGATTTGGCAAAAGGTTTATGCACCTAAGAGTAGTGCAAGAAATTTTTCCGAAGACCACGAATACATTCTAATTTATGCTAAAGAATCTGCAATTTGGGAAGCAGCTCTGCTGCCAAGGACAGAAGAACAAAATAAAATTTATAAGAACCCTGACGAAGATCCGAGAGGTGCGTGGCGGCCTAATAATCTAGCAGCAAGAAATTACTATAGCAAGGGAACATATTCTATTACATGTCCCAGTGGACGGGTCATAGTTGGCCCTCCCAAGGGTTCTTACTGGAGAATTTCGGAAGAAAAATTACGAGAATTAGACAAAGATAACAGGATTTGGTGGGGAGAAAATGGAAATAATGTTCCCGCCCCTAAGATATTTCTGTCTGAAGTAAAGCAGGGGAGAACTCCTCAAACTTTATGGTTTTACAAAGATGTTGGTCATACTCAAGATTCTAAGAGAGAACTTCTTCAGATCCTGGATTTTGAGAATTCAGCCGATGTTTTTATCACACCTAAGCCATCACGATTAGTTGAACGTATTTTGCGGATAGCGACAGATGAGGATGCAATTGTTCTCGATTCGTTTTCTGGTTCAGGGACGACGGCTCATTCTGTTTTGGCCCTTAACCAAGAGGATGGCGGAAACCGTAAATTTATTTTGATTGAAATGGAAAATTATGCCGATTCGCTAACAGCGGAGCGAGTGCGGCGGGTAATTAAGGGAGTGCCGAAGGCCAAAGATGAAGCGCTGAAAAGTGGCTTGGGTGGCAGCCTTTCGTTTTTTGAGTTAGGCGATCCGGTAGAGATGCAGGCAATTTTAGAAGGCGATACTCTGCCCACCTATGAAGACCTTGCTCGCTATGTATTTTACACCGCCACAGGCGACGAGTTTGATCCCTCAAAAATCGATAGAAGCCGTCACTACATCGGAGAAAACTCACAGTACGAAGTTTATTTATTTTACGAACCTGACCTAAAGTATTTGCGCTCAACCGCATTCGACTTAGAAAAAGCCGATGCCCTTGGCCAACCAAAAGCGAATAGCAAAACGCGCCTGATCTTTGCGCCCATGAAATATTTGGACAATGACACACTGTTGAACAAGCGAATCGAATACTGTCAGCTTCCTTTTGAGATTTATAAATAAACTGAGTAGAAACAATGATTCAAGCTAATCCTAAGTTACTCACAGTTGATGAATTTATCGCCCAGTATGGCAATCAAGATCAGTATGAACTCATTGATGGGGAGCTAATCGATTTGGAGCCAACTGGACTGCATGAACAGGTCATTGATTTTGTTGCGCGCAAGTTGCATGTTGAGATCGATCGCCTCAATTTGCCCTATTTAATTCCCCACCGTTGTCTAATTCGGGTTTCTAATAACACGGCCTTTCGCCCCGACGTTATTGTGCTCGATCGCACCCAACTGAGCCAAGAACCGCTCTGGCAGTCGCAACCTATCATTACCTCTGGGGCCGCCATCAAGCTGATTGCCGAAGTGGTCAGCACCAATTGGCAAAACGACTACGCCCGCAAGGTTGAAGATTATGCCCTGCTGGGGGTGCCTGAATACTGGATCACCGACTATCTAGGGTTGGGCGGCCGAGAATACATCGGCAAACCTAAGCAGCCCACCCTGACCATTTGCCAGCTCGCGGATGATTTCTATCAGAAAACCTTGTTTCGCCAAGGTGATACCTTGACCTCTGCCATCTTTCCAGGCTTGCAGCTTCAAGCCAACGCGATTTTTGCCGCTGGGCAGCCATAGGAGACGGATCTGTGGAACTCAAGGATTATCAGCAACATTGTTTAACTGAGATCAGAACGTATCTCGGGCACTTGGCGAAATTAAAAGCCAAGTACGATCGCGATGTCGCGGAAGATCCCGATTATGCCTTTGACTTTCCGCGACAGGCTTGGGGCAAAACCAAAGATACGAAAACCTTTCAAGGAGCTATTTACCATTCCAAGCGCAATGGCTTAGGTGAGCCCCTGCCCAACTTTTGTATCAAAGTTCCCACGGGTGGCGGCAAAACCCTGCTGGCTACCCACAGCATCGGCCTGATCAACGCCCACTATCGCCAGCGACAAACGGGGATAGTGTTGTGGATTGTGCCCACCAACCAAATCTATCGCCAAACGCTCAAAGCTCTCCGTACCCGTGAGCACCCTTATCGCCAAGTGTTGGATGTCAACAGCGGCTATCGAACCAAAATTGTTGAAAAAACAGAACGCTTCACCCCCGCTGACATCACCGAAAGCTTGGTGGTGTTGCTGCTCATGCTGCCCTCTGCCAACCGTAAGAACAAAGAGACCCTAAAAATCTTTCAAGATTCCGCTGGCTTTGATGCGTTCTTTCCACCCGAAGATCGCCTGCCCGACCACCAAAAACTGCTAGAGCAGTTTCCCAATCTGGACTGCTTTGGTGAAAAGCACTCGCTGTTTGGGAACCAGATTAAGACTTCTTTGGGCAACACCCTTCGCATCCTGCAACCCGTCGTCATCATCGACGAAGGCCACAAAGCTTACAGCAAAGGCTCTCAAGACACGATCTGCAATTTCAATCCATCCATCATCGTTGAGCTTTCTGCCACACCGCCACCAAATAAGTAGGTCAGGATAATTAATCCGAGGTATGCAACGTTCAGTTAAGTAGT
>Ga0076930_100466_pt1 | contig 39431 bp, 23 predicted proteins | sample HotLakConsoUCCRE_FD_71149 | JGI IMG/M metagenome (GOLD analysis project Ga0076930, IMG submission 71149) | Hypersaline microbial mat communities from Hot Lake, Washington, USA - Hot Lake Consortium UCC-RE (version 3) (version 3) ...
TTACTCAAACTTAGATTCATTGTAGATAGTGGAATTAATCGCTAAAGCCAATAGGTTTATTTTTCATATGTTTAAATATGCAAAACCATATAAAGATAAATTGATTTTGAACTCCTCATACTTAGATGAAATTATCAGCATATTAGAAGACCAAAATCTTAATTATAGACTTTTGGATACTCTTAATGTTACGGAATCTCGGAATTTTAAATGCTTTTATATATTAATCGAAGGAAATATCTTATATGCCCTTCCCTTAGGAGATGCAGATGGGGAAAAATCGCAATTGTTTTATAAAAACCTTCTGAAAGCCGCAAATTTTAAAAATGGTCAAAAATTAACCTTGATCATGGACGTTTGTCAATTAAACCATATGCCCACGTCTGTCCGGAAGGAAATTGATTTTTTTGATTTATCCTTAAGGAAATATTGGTCAAACATCCTTTTCATTTACAAAGGTATTGCTAAGGTGTTTTTAGATATGTATGAATCAAATAAACCAGAACACCTCGAAGGTATGAAAAAAATCAAAAGTCCTCACTTGGCTATTGATTATGCCATTAAAGGTATTAAACAACAAATGAATTCAGATGAGTATTGGAATTCCTTAAGCAAGGAAGAGTTAATAACTGAAATAAAGAACTTAAAAGCTGAACAAGCTAGTCAAAATGAAAATAATGAGGCGGATGTAAGAGATATTATTGATTTGCTTACTACTGTTACTTGGGAAAAAGAGAGAACCAAAACTATAATATATGATAAAAATGAAGTTTTAAGTCCTTTTTATGGATTACTCAATACAATAATTGCTGATTTTAAAGAGCTCAGTGAAGAATGTACAAATTTAAAGGCTGATTTTTATAAAAAACTTCAATTTCAAGTAGGGGAGGTAATGCATCAAGAAGCAAGCTTAAGGTCTATTTTCGATAGTCTTGATTCCATGATCTGGATGGTTGATTCTCGATTTAATCTGATGGCATTTAATGAAAAATTTTATCACCATCTTATCCTTCATTACGGAATTACCCCTGAAGTTGGGATGAATGTATTGGAACAAAAAGAATTGACAAGTCAATACGAAAAGACCCTAGATCGAATTAATATTGCTTTAGCTGGCAAGGAGGAAAATTACCGTGATTTCTATAAGGAGAATGACAGGGTTGTTAAAGTAGTTGATTCTAAAATATTTCCAGTAGTATTGAATAAGGAAATATTAGGTGTGGCTTGTCTTACGAATGATATTACTGATGCTTATGAAGTTAAGGAAAAGGTTAAAAATAATGAACGCATCATTGCATCGGTCAATAAAAATATCTCTGAGGCAATTTATAGGAGTTCTCATGATAAAGGATTAATCTTTGTAAATGAAGCTTTCGTTAAGATGTTTGGTTTTGATTCCAAAGAAGAACTTTATCACCATACCGAATTAAATAGTATTTATGCTAATCCTGGCGATAGAGAGCGCTTAGGAAATCTTTTAATAAAAAAGAAAGCAGTAACAAATGTTGAGGTTCAGTTTCGAAAAAAGAATGGAATGGTTTTTACTGGACTTATAAGCAGCATGGCTAGTGAAGATGAAGATGGAGTTAAATATTTTGATGGGGCAATACGAGATGTAACTGCTATCAAAAGTGCACAAGAAAAACTTAAAAAGCAAAACAGGGAATTAAAGAAGCTAAATACCGAGCTTGATAGCTTTGTTTATAGCGCTTCTCATGATTTGAAAGCTCCTCTTAGTTCGATTAAAGGCTTAATAAATTTAGCTAAGAATGAAAATGATAAAGAACAGTTAGAAAATTATTTGAATTTAGTTGATCAAAGCATCAATAAGTTGGATGATTTTATAAAGGATATTGTGGATTTGTCAAGGAATGCAAGACAAGATATTCAGTCTGAAAAAATTGATTTTCATGAGCTTGTAAAAGATACACTGGATAATTATCAATATTTACAAAATTATGATAAGATCATTAAACAAGTTAATATTGATTCGGAAGTAGCGTTTTTCTCCGATAAAAGAAGATTAAAAGTGATTTTCAATAATCTGATTTCTAACTCAATTCGATATTTTAATCCTTACAATACTAATCCTTTTGTAGAAATTAACATTAAGACTGATGCTGATAAAGTATTGATAAAAATCTCAGATAATGGGTTGGGAATTGAAAATAAATATATTGAGAAAATTTTTGATATGTTCTTTAGAGCATCCAATAATAGTAAAGGCACAGGTATTGGTTTATATATTGTAAAAGAAACCGTTCAAAAAATGAGTGGGGAAATTCAGGTAGAATCAGAGCTTGAAAAAGGGAGTACCTTTACGGTTATTATTCCTAATCTTAAACCTTAACTTTACAAGGAATTATTAGGTTCAATCTCCCTTACTAATTCTTCATACCATTCTTTACTGTAATTTCTTATTAAAGCATCTTTCAAGAATCTATATAAAGGAACACCTAATTTTTCACCAAAATCGCAAGCAGGGTCGCAAATTTCCCATCTATCATAATTTAAGGCATCATATTCATCATATTTTGTAATTCTAATGGGATATAAATGGCAAGATATTGGCTTTTTAAAATCTATTTTTCCATCATTATGCGCTTGCTCAATGCCGCATTTTAGAATTCCTTTATCATCATAAATAGCATAGGCACATTCCTTTTCGTTTATCGTAGTGGTACTGAAATCTCCTTCCCAATCTTCAATATATTCTCCCTGCTCTTCTATGGCTTTAATACCTTCTGCGGATAAATAGGGCTTCACTTTTGGATAAATTTCCTTCATTATGGGCAGTTCCTCATCGGTAAGTGGCGCACCCAAATCGCCTTCAACGCAACATGCTCCTTTGCATTTTTCAATGTTACAAACAAAATTTTTATCCTTAATGTCATCCGTGATGACTGCATTGCCTACTAATATCATAATACAAAATTAAATTTAATTGATGGATTTGCCTCAATAGAATTGAAATGATTTCTTAGAAAGTATTTTTAAGTGAAAAAGTTCCCTAACTTATTTTGTTGGCAACAACACCCGAAATGAAGTGCCTTTTCCTAAAATACTATCTACGGTAACTTGTCCATTATTAAGTTCCACAAACTCTTTTACCAACAATAAGCCAATGCCTGCTCCACTGGAAGAGGATGTGCCAATTAAAGTATCCTTACTGATCTGGAACAACTGTTGCAATTTTTCAGGAGGTATGCCTATTCCCGAATCAGAGACTTCAAGATTAATCATTTCCTCATTGTGGATTTTTGATGAGATTGATATTTTTCCTCCAAATGGGGTGAATTTAATCGCATTTGAGATAATATTTCTGAATACAATTTGAATGCTTTCTTTATCTACCAGAACATTTTCTTTTTCTGTTAAGGAAATCGCTAGGTCAATCTTTTTAGCTTTTAGTTGTGAATCAAATAATTTTTTTATTACTAATAATTCGTCATGAATATTTATAGTAGTCTTTTTAATTTCTAATCCCTGTAATTGAGTTTTTGACCATGCCAGAAGATTGTCCAATAGATAAGAAGAATTATCAAATTCATTTTCCAAATTATGGGTTAATTGTTTGAATTCATCTTCACTTAGGGCTCCTTTTTTATAAAGCCCTAAAATTCCTTTGAGAGATACGATAGGCCCTCTGAGATCATGAGAAATAATAGAAAAGAGTTTGTTTTTCACTTTATTCAATTCATCTACTTTTCGAACTTCCAGATCCAACTCATTTTTATTAATAAATGAGGTCAATTTTTGTCGATCAAGTAAATAGGAAGCTAAAATCCCGACCGTATAGATTACGAATAGCTGTGAAATCTGTCTTTCGGCTATAGTCGAATAGTTGATGTTTTCAATGTACAATATATAGCCTGCAAAATTAATGGTATTTACCAAAAGGGCATATCTAAACCTCATTCCCATTATGGTTGAAGTTATAAATATTATTACCATCAATATATTAGATAGAAAAATATCAAAAGCGGGATCATCATTAAAATGATAATGTAAAAAGAAAACAGAGGAGACAAACAGGGTAATTAATATACCCATATATTGGGTGAATTTGTATTTTTCTTGTTTGAACAGAAAAGTGAGCCCACCTAATATCATTAGGATAAGTGCCATTCCGCCCCGAAATATAATTGATATTAAATCAGGCTTGTACCGAATTACATCTATAAAAATGAATACGATGCTTAAAGCTGCGCCTAAAATAATGACAAAACGAAGTGCGTATAAATCTTCCTTAAAGCTGCTGTGATTAAACTTTTTCTCAGTTTCGGAATGTTTAAACCATAGAAATAGTGGATTATATTTATAGATTTTGCCCAAATTGTAAAATTTCGGTTAATGTAATAAAAATATATCAATTATTGGCTAAATAATATTGGTATACCTTACATCCAATTTCAAGCGCTCTAATCCAATTAAAGTTTCCTTAGATCCGGTATTGACCTCAGTATTCAGCAAAATTCCATCACCCCTCATTCCTCATCCATATCAAGTAGCTAATACGAAGTCAGTCTGTCAATCTTTAAACTTCCATCTCCCAACTTATTACATTCTCTATAGATTTAGTAGATTTATATGGATTTTACATCCTATATTTGCTTCCACTAAACCAATTGTATGGATTTTCAAATTATTGCCACCTTATCGGTCATTTTATTAGCTATTGTACTATTTGTTACTGAAAAACTGTCAGTTGATTTAATTGGTTTGGTTATTATTTGTGCATTAGTTATCACAGGTGTTATTAGTCCAGTGGAAGGAATTCAGGGCTTTAGTAATACGGCCACCATTACAGTCGCTTTTATGTTTGTAATGAGTGCTGCTCTTTTAAAAACGGGAGCTTTGCAGTTTGTAGCCTATACCTTGTCCGATGTTTTTAAAAAGAATTTTAGGTTAGGTTTGGTGTTAATGATGCTCTTGATAGCGATTATCTCTGCTTTTATAAATAATACTCCAGTAGTGGCAGTTTTTATACCTGTAGTTATTCAAATTGCAAAGAGTACAGGAAAAAGTCCTTCTCAATTATTAATACCTCTTTCTTTTGCTTCTATTTTTGGAGGAACTTGCACTTATATTGGTACTTCCACAAATGTTTTGGTTAGCGGAATTGCTCAAGATTTTGGTTATGAAGGCTTTAGTATGTTTCAATTATTGCCATTCGGTTTGATTTTGGTTTTAGTGGGCACCCTTTATATGATGTTGATTGGTTCTAGGCTTTTACCTAAAAAGAGAATAAATGAGGAAGATTTAGAGGAGAAATTTGGTATGAGGGAATACCTAACTGAAATAGAACTGCAGGATAACACGGACTCCATAGGGAAGACAATCATGCAAAGTCCATTAGTGAAAGATTTGAAAATTGATATTCTAGAAATTAATCGAAGTGGAACTCGCTATAATTTACCTCAGGGTGATTTTATTTTGCATTCAGGCGATATTTTGAAAGTGCGTTGTAATTTGTCCAATATTAAAGAATTAAAGAGTAGAGCAAAGGTTTTGGATGCTTCTTCTTTAAAAATGGCTGGAGATAATTTGCAAGGAACTGGCACCTCTTTGGTAGAAATGGTCATCAGTTCCAACTCAGAATTTGATGGTAAAAACTTACAAGAACTTGATTTTAGAAGACGATATAGAGCTTCTCCTTTAGCTATTCGTCATAGGGAAGAAGTATTGCATGAGGATTTGTATGATATAAAATTAAAAGCAGGTGATGTATTGCTTGCTGAGGTTAAATCGCATTATGTAAAAGAATTACGTAAAAAGGAAATGACTCAAAATGCTCCATTTGCACTCTTATCTTCAGATATAGTCATTGATTTTAATAAAAATCAATTCATAATTGTAACTAGTATTTTAGCAACGGTTATTGCATTGGCTACCTTTGGTGTTTTGGATATTGTAATATCAGTAATGGCTGGAGTTGTGGTATTAGTATTATTGAATATTCTTACTATGCGGGAGGTATATAAAGCAATTAATTGGAAGATTGTGTTTTTACTTGCTGGTGTGTTGAGTTTTGGAGTAGCTTTAAATAACACGGGCTTAGACCAAAAAATTGCAGGTGGACTCTTAAATCAGTTGGGAGTATTTGGTCCGGTAATCGTGCTCAGTGGGCTGTATTTAATCACATCATTTTTAACAGAATTAATGTCTAATAATGCTACAGCCGCATTGATGGCGCCAATTGCTATTGCAATTAGTAGCCAACTAGGCTTGGTGCCTACACCATTTTTAATGGCAGTTACTTTTGCAGCATCTGCTAGTTTTATGACTCCAATTGGTTATCAAACAAATACTATGGTTTACACAGCTGGAAGTTATAAGTTTACCGATTTCACTAAAGTAGGGGTGAGTTTGAACTTGCTATTTTGGATTTTAGCCACTGTTTTTTTACCCATACTTTTCCCATTTAAACCTATTTAAAAAGTTCCCTGTAAGTAACAATCCAGCCCGTCAGTTAACATATGGAAAAGGAGTCCAATTGCTACTAACCGACTTCTTTTTGGGAATAGTAGAAAGAAATAGATAAGAATAGCATAGTAAGAATGAAGAGGGTGAAAACCAATGCTGCACCGATCAGGATCAAATATAGGGCTAGCTAAAAGGTGGTCTAAATCAACCAGCATGGTACCTAATAACACTAAGTAGGCTTTTTTCCAGTTTTTAGCATTATAGAAATAAGCAATTCCTATAGGAGCAATAAAATGAAGTCCGTAATGAATGATAAAAGTGATCATTATATACCCTCAGTTGCTTTCGGAAATGTTAATGTAAAGCGAGACCCTTTTCCTACTTCACTGTCGATTTCCATAGAGGCAGTATTAAATGTTAAAAATTGTTTTACTAGAAGTAGTCCTAAACCTGTGCCAGTTTCGTTCTCAGTACCTATTCTTGAGTATGATCGTTCATTTAATTCGCCCTTCAAGCTAGCAAGAGTGTCTTTATTCATACCAATGCCGTTATCTATTATGTTAAGAAAAATGGAAGTTGAATTTTGAGAATAATCAATCTCGATTGTGCCGCCATGGGGCGTGTATTTTACAGAATTATTAAATAGGTTATTGATAATGATATTGAGTTGTTCAGAATCCATATGCACGAAGTATTTTACCGGATTATGCTTAAGTTTGATGTTTTTTTCTTGAGCTATGTAGCTGATTAAGTTTAAATTCTGGTGCACAACTTCATCCAGTCGGACGGTTTTTGGATTTGTTTTGAATCCGTCCATTTGAGTATTGGCCCATTTGAGCAATCGGTTAATTTGTTGATTGACATTACCCACTTCAAGCGTTAATTTCTCCATGAATTTTTCAACCTCATCCGCTGAAATACTTTTTCTTATATCTAATAATTGTTTTACCGAATTTATTGGGGATCTTAAATCATGAGATAAAATTGAGAATAAACGGTTTTTAGCATTATTGATTTGCTTGAGTTCTTCATTTTGCTTTTCAATCTCTAATTTTTTCTCCGCTAATTGTTTGTTAATAGTTCCTAAGTTCTGATTATACTTTTCTTTTTGTTTGATATGTTTTCTATATAATAAAGCTAATATCAATAGAAAGATTACCAAGGAAGTCAATAAAGCAATAATAAGATGGTTTCTGTTTCGATCAGAAGAAAGCAAGTCTTTCTGCACTTGAAGTTGTTCGTTTTCTGCTTTAGCTTGCTGCAATTCTGCCCAATTGATTTCACGATTCATTTCTTCGTTCAAAAGACTATCACTGTAGGCTTTGTGTATTTTATGATATTTTAATGCTTGATTAAAAGAATTTAATCTTTCATAGGCTTCACTTAACTTTTGAGCAACCTCAGAAGCATCCCATTTCGCACCTATTTCTCTAGCTATTTCGAATGATTTTAATCCATACACAATAGCTTCATTATAACTGCCTTTTTTAATCTCCAATTCTGTTAATCCGCTCAGGTTATAACTTTTTTCCCATTGATTAGGCTTGCTTTCATAAACTTGTAGAAAGTAATATTCTGCTGAATCCAATTGATTCTTTTCTAGGAATAGTGATCCTAAGCGGTTCATATCCATTAAAGCAAAGGTTTCAATGTCATTTTTTATAGAGATTTCATAAGATTCATGGTAAGATTTATAGGCATCTTCCCATCTTCCAAGTTCTTGGTAACAAATTCCAAGATTAAGAAGATTAGCAGCCATGTTTTTGTGATGGCTAATTTTTCGATTTACTACTAAGGCTTTTTCTATTTCTATAATTGCTTCATTAAAAAGCTCACGACCTAGATATATCAAGCCTCTTCCATTTAGCGCTCTTGCAATCCCAATATCATTGTTGATTTCAAGTGATATATTGTATAACTCTTCATATGTGTTTCTTGATTCTAAATAATTACTTTGTACATACTGAATAGCAGATTTTATGAAAAGTAATTCTGTAAAGTAGACACTTTTTTGGTTTTCAGCCTGATTCATTTGTTGCTCTACAAGAGATAATGCGGAATCAGGGAAATTATATCTTAGCTGTGTGAGCGCAGTAATCGTGCTATCCTCTTTCGAGGACAACTGTTGCGCAGAAGCACCAAAATTTAAACTGAAGGAAACTAGCAAGGAAATAAAAAAAACTACTTTCATTGACTAATTCTAATTTTAAAATGTTAAATCACTAAATTAAACTATATTTTTTAGTAGACTATAGATTTGTTATGTTTTTGATTAAAGACTTGTATATAGGGTTAGATTGGAGTGTAGATGGGTTGCCAATAATAATTAGTTTTCTCTTTGCCCTCGTAAGTGCCACATTTAAACGTCTGTAGTCGCATAGAAACCCAATATTCCCTTCTATATTGGAGCGCACTAAGCTGATAATGATAACTTCTTTTTCTCTACCTTGAAACCCATCTATTGATTTGATTTCAACATGATAATCCTTTAAAGCAGACTTCAAACGACTTACTTGTTGGTCATATGGGGAAATAATCCCGATATCCTCTGGAAACAATCTGGATGATAATAAAGCATCAGTTATTTCTTTTGTTATGGCTATTTCTTCCAAATTGAACCATGAATGACTGTCAGCTAGTTGCTGTTCTTTTCCATTTTCACAAGCTACAAATACAACAGGATGGGAAGCCTTAACTACTTTTTCTATTGCCGGATTAATATAAGGAAATGGCTCAAATCCTGGCAAATCATTTAAGGTGTGATTTGAGACAGATGGATGAGCTTTAAGCTGATTATCATAGAAATTTTCGTTTGAGAACTGCATAATTTCCTTATGCATTCTGTATTGGATTGTTAAGATATTAATTCTGTCTTCAGGTAGCTCTGCTTGAAATCTTTCAAATAGACTGATGCTTAATTCGCTAGCTTCCTTTGCTTTTACAGTTGGAGGCAACTGTTGATGATCACCCGCTAAGATCCATTTCCTTCCTTTTACCAAAGGAATTAGAGCTTCTGGTTCTGTGGACTGTGTAGCTTCATCTATACAAACTATATCAAAAATTATATCCTTTAAAAGATCACTACCAGCTGAAGAATTAGTGCTACAAATTACAGAGCTTTTTTCTAAAATACTTTCAATAGCTTTTGCTTGTAGCACTTGTGCCTCCTCGAAATTCCTGTTTATTTCTTGCTGTATTTTAATCCACTTTGCCATCTTTCTCAGCTTGGCTGATTGTATTCCTCTGTATGGTTTTTTGGAACTTGCTAATTGTATTATTTTGTTATCACTTAATCCTCTTCTGTTTTGTCCTGAAGCTGGAATGTAGTATTCTTGCTCTTTTTTTAAGACCTGAATTTTGTTCCATATTCCGTTGGCTTGTTGGTAATCTGGGTGATCTTGTAGCTGGACATCCAAACTCAAGTTTAGTAGATTTTCATCCATTCGAATCGGATTGCCAATTCGGGTAGATGGAATTTCAAGTGCCTGAAGTTTTTCTAAGATATTATCTACAGCCGTATTTGAAGGAGCGGTAACCAATACTTTTTTACCGTCTTCAAAAAATGATTTTATTAAATATGATAGGGTAGTAGTCTTTCCAGTTCCAGGAGGCCCATGTATTAAAAAAATATCATTTGAACCTAGTGCTTGACTTATTATTTCTTGCTGTTTTGAATTTAAAAAGTCATACTTGAATCTTTTAGTTTCTGAATTTGGGGTATCATTAAATAATGCAATATTAGATTTTATGAATTCTTGCAATTTAGGTAACTTTTCAAGAGCCTCTATTGCATCCAACATTCTTTGAAAAGTTATATCGTTGGAATAAAGATCAAGTCTCAAATTTCTGCCAAATACTAAATAGGGTGGGATCTTAGTATATCCTATTGTGATACTTCTTTTTGTCTTGCTGACAACTGTTGCTTGTTCTTCTTTTCCGGTAGGTTTATCCTTTGATATAATGACTACATCTCCGTTAGAAATTTCATTATCTGGCAGGCCGGCTCCTCTCACTAATTTCACTAAATACACACCGCCTATTCCGGTACCAGCATCCTGACCAGAGAGGTTTAATATAGCTCTTCCTTTTGCCTCCCTTTGTCGAGCAGACAGTAGCATAATCTCGCTGAGATGAAATTCCATTTCGGCATTTCTTTCTTTTTGAATTAAGCTTTCGAAAAATCTTTTGTACTGATTGATGTCGGTGAACCGCTTCATTTTATTAGTTGATATAGTTGGCATCACAAACTTAAGTAAAAGCGGATAGTTTCAAGAACTAATTTTTATAAATAGGGGAGATTGGTAAAGTACAAGTTTAGGAGTTAAATATTTTTGTAGTGTGAATTCTATTTTTATGAAAAGGAGATAGGTTACCCTTATCTGTCATTTTAATATGCGCTTTACTATTTTGTATTAATCCATTATTTGAATCGAAGAATGTATCATTTTGGGTTTTAGAATTTTATTCTGCCTTTTTTAAAGTATTAGCTTTAGCAAAATAATATTTGGTTCGATTTTACAACTTCATGTAATAGTTTGGTAAAGTAATTTAAATTGCAATAAGTGAGTACTTAATAAATTTTAAGTAAAGTAAAACTTGAATTAATTACTTGAGTTTCATTTTTTATCTTTCAAGGATACAGAATTTTATTTTGCAATTTCTAAAATGCCTATTTTCTAAAAAATCTATTATGTTGTATGGTAATTTACAAATATCAATTTTTAGTGGTAGCTCTAATTATTGTATTTTCTGAAGTTTGTGATTTAGAGTATTGACTTACCGTTGTATATTTCTGTTTTGATCTTTCTGGAATAAATGCGTTTGCCAGTTGAATTGCTATTGATGTGAATATTGAAATAGTATAATTGATATTTTTTGTCTTTTTGAATATTTATTTTGCATTTTGGATATTTTGATTAATATCGTTCTATGAAAAAGGTAGTTTTAATTGTAGCTATTTTAATAGTTGGAAGTTTTATCGCTTTTTATTTTTGGGCAAGTTCTGGTTTTGTAGAAAAGGAAACTTATAATCAAATTTTAACTTACCCTGCCGAAGCTAAGATTCATACAGATACATTTTCAATTCTGACATATAACATTGGTTATTTGTCTGGGATGACTAATAATCTTGCAGTTGAAAGAAATGAGTCTTTTTTCTCAGATAATTTATCCAAATCTATCAGCTTGTTAAGTGAGTATAACTTTGACTTTATAGGATTTCAAGAAGTTGACTTTGGGGCTTCAAGAAGTTTTAATTATAATCAATTTGATAGCCTTGGAATTCAACTAGATTTTCATCAAGGTGCTTATGCAGTAAACTGGGATAAGTCCTATGTACCCTTCCCGTATTTTCCTATTAAATATCAATTTGGAATGATGCATTCTGGTCAGGGTCTTCTTAGTAAAATGAAATGTATTGCTAATGATTTATTAGTTTTGATGAAGCCCATAAGTGCCCCTTTTTATTATAATGCATTTTATCTTGATCGGATTTTACAAATTAGTAAAGTGCAAGTGAAGAATGATACTTTAATTATTATGAATGTGCATCTAGAAGCATTTGATAAAGAAACCAGAGAACTTCAAGCAGATAAAGTTTTAGCAGAATTTAATAAGTGGTCGAATGATTATCCAGTTATTTTGATGGGTGATTTTAATAGTCGTCCGCCATTCGCTAATGGGGTAGTTAAAGAAGAGAAAACAATCAGAATATTCTTGAATGACCCCCTGATAGAAGAAGCAATTTCGGAAGAGAGATATCTTAAGGATGAAACTCAGTTTTTCACTTTTAATACAGCCAAACCTTTTGAAAGATTGGATTATATTTTTTATAATAAAAACAAGATTCAGAAAATTGAATCCGATGTATTAAGAGAGGCTAAAGATATATCAGATCACCTTCCTGTATGGATGACTTTCACCTTTATTGAATGATTGTTTTTATCCCTTGATCTGCCACAAGTAATTTACCTTTTTATTCCCTTGTTTTTTATGTAGATGTTAATTTTCAGCTTTAGCTGAATAACCTTTTGTTTTCTTCCATTTCTATTGTGGTTCAAATATATATTCAGCTTTAGCTGTATATTTCTTGGTGACCTTAGGGTATAACTTTGCGTAACTCTGTGGTTGATCTTTCTCAGCCTTTGGCTGAAAACCATTTTTACTTTCGTTAATTTCGAAATTGAATTTTTAATGTCCATTTCAATTATTATTCTTAATTTCAGATTTGTATAATCCTTTTAAAAATTATGAATCCAAAAATTCAGAAACATTGGGCAAGAGTGGAGGAGGGGAAAGCTTATTATGAAGCACTCTTGCAAGTATTCAATGATAAGCAATTAAACTTTCATCCCGAACAAGGGGCTTGGTCTATGCTTGACGTTATGCAACATCTTTATACTTCTGAAAAAATTAGTTTGCAATTTATGCAAAACTTTGATTTTAATAGAAAGGATGAGAAAGTTGGGTTGAAATCCGAAATCAAGACAATTTTACTAGTTAACAGGTTAAACTCAAAGAAAAAGTATTCAGCGCCCAAAATTCTATCCGAGAAAAAAGATAGTTTAAATATTAGCCATGATGCACACGAGTTTTCACATCAATGGGAGACATTAAGGAATGACATGTTTACTTTTTTAAATGAGTTCCCAGAAGATAAGATAGGTCATTTTATATTTTCGCATCCTGCGGTAGGAAAACTAAATATTTTGCAAACTCTTCAGTTTTTTGTAGCACATATGAGGCATCATCAATTTCAAATAGAGACTATTAATCATCACGATGATTTCCCCAAGTAATTATTCATTTTATAGGAGATAGTTTAAGGTTAATCGAAAATATATATTTTCTTTAGTATTCGCTCACAATACTTTCTTTGTTTATTTATATTGCCAAAAATTTAACTTAATCATAAACTATGATACCGGAATTAGAAAAGTTATCAGAATCAGAGATTGATTTATTGAAGAAAATACCTGCAATGGTTACCATTTTAATTGCAGGGGCTGATGAAGAGATCAGTAAAAGTGAGTTGAAAGAAGCCATAAATTTAACGAAAATAAAGCAAAGTAAAGCTAGAAAAGAGTTATTAGGTTATTATCAAAACATAGCACCAGATTTTGAAAAAAGTTTAAATGAGTTACTTAATTCATATCCTAAAGAAGCTGAAGTAAGAAGTAAGCAAGTAATAGAAGATATTGAAAGATTAAATGACATTTTAAAGAAGGTAGATAGAAATTGGGCTATTCAGTTTGTAGACTCAATGAAGGATATCGCTAAGAAAGTTGCTGAAGCTGCCGGTGGTGTTTTTGGATACTTATCTATAGGATATGAAGAATCGAAATTAATTGATTTGAAAATGATAAAGGTGCCTAGTTAATGGGCACTTTTTTAGTTTTCCCTAATGTTGACTCTCTTAAAACCAATGAGGTCTCCATTACATATGTGTTATATTTTACTGGCTTATTATCTCTAATAAGCTGAATTTCCTCTATAATTAATTCAGCAGCCTTTTTACCCATTTCATAGTCAGGCTGGGATACTGAGGAAAGAGGAGGGTTTACTACAGAAGCCATCTTCCAGTCACTAAATCCTATTACTGCAATATCTTCAGGAATTCTTAAGCCTTTTTCTTGTATCGCTTGTATTGCCCCAATAGCTGTTGGATCAGTTGCACAGAAAATAGCATCAGGAATATCTTTTTCAGCCAATAGGCTCATTGTAGTCGTATATCCTTCTTCTCTTGAGACAAGATTACATTTTTTTATAAGATTGGGATAAAAGGTTAGTTTATATTTTTTTAAGGCAGATTCAAATCCTTTATATCTTTCTTTAGTCGTGTAAGGTTCCAATGAGCCAGTTATATGAGCTATCTTCTTTTTTCCTAGCGTGATCAAATGTTCTGTGGCAGAATAAGCTCCCTGATAATCATCGCAAATTATTTTTGCAGATTTCATACTAGTATTAACCTTATCTACCATAACGACTGGAACATTGTGTTCCTGCAAGTTTTTGAGATGATCCACATCATTAGTATTATCTGATAGAGAAATAATTAAACCATCAATCATACTTTTTTGAAAAGTTTCAACTCCTTTTAATTCTGATTCATAAGATTCATTGCTTTGGTAAAGCATTACACTGTAGCCTAATTTTTCAGCCTCATTAATAATTCCACTAATAACATTGGAGAAAAAGTGATGAACAATTTGAGGAATGATAACACCAATTATGAATGACTGTTGGTTTTTGAAATTTATAGCAGATTCATTCTTTTGATATTGTAATTTTTTGGCAAGTTCAAATACTTTCTTTTTCGTTTCTGCCCCAATATCAGGTTTGTTATTCAATGCTCTGGAAACAGAGGGGATGCTAATGCCTAATTCTTCAGCAATATCTTTTAATCTAATATTATGTTTGCTCATAATGATAGTATTTTATCTAAAACAGTGAATTTTATTTAGAAAAATTCTAAATAAGTACTTTATAGCGTTACGTAAACGATTACGTAAGATAGTAAGTGTACCTTTTACACACAAAGCCTTGCAGAGATATTATGGAATTTTTACATTGTTGTTAGTTTATTGTTAAAACCAAATAAAATATAAATAGTTATGTGTTTAGTAGTGTGAATAAATTAATAGTATAAGAAAAATCAAAATTTAATTATGGAACTTTTAAACGGCTAAAATTCAAAAATTCATGAGACACTTTTTACTTATTATTGCGAGTGTATGCTGGTTTTCTTTGGGAAGCCTTTATGCACAAGATCGAACGGTCAGTGGGACTGTTACAGATTCAAAAACCGGAGAAGGTCTTCCGGGTGTGAATGTATTGGTAGTTGGATCCTCAACTGGTGCAACTACTGATTTTGACGGAAAATATAAGCTATCCATCTCTGGTGATGTAAGCTTGAAATTTTCTTATATTGGTTATAAACCTCAAACAATTGATGTTGGAAGCAAGAGCGTAATTGATGTAAAACTTGACGAAGATGTAGAACAGCTTTCGGAAGTTGTTGTAGTTGGGTATGGCCAAGTTGAGTCAAGAGATGCTACGGGTGCAGTGGAAAGAGTTACCTCTAAAGAATTTAATGGTGGAGTTATTTCATCCCCTGAACAACTGATTCAGGGTAAATCTGCTGGGGTACAAATTACTTCTGCTTCGGGTGAACCTGGTGCTGGTATAAATATCAGAGTTAGAGGTAGTTCTTCAGTGAGAAACGGTAATAATCCATTATTTGTAGTGGATGGTATTCCTTTATCGGGTAACGATGTAACAGCGGGTGGTCCTGATGGAGGTTTAGGTACTTCAGCACCGAGAAACCCATTAAACTTCTTGAATCCTAATGATATAGAAAGTATGGATATCTTGAAGGATGCTTCGGCAACAGCTATTTATGGTGCTAGGGGTGCAAATGGGGTAATCCTAATTACTACTAAAAGTGGAAAGGGTTTAGGTAAACAAATAACTTATGACGCCAATGTTAGTATTTCAGCCCCAGCTAATCGTTATAATCTTCTCGATCGAGATCAATATTTGGAAGGGGTTGAAAGTTTAGGCTCTAATCCTGATGATGTTCAATTCGATAATGCTAATACCGATTGGCAAGATGAAATTTTCAGAACTGCAATTTCCACTAAACACGATATTTCTTATGGAGATTCGTATGAGACAGGAAGTTATAGAGCTTCAGTTGGATATGAAAATCAAAATGGTATAATTCAAAACGCTTCTTTAGAAAGATTTAACGCTAGGATAAATTGGAATCAGAGATTGTTGGATGATAAATTAACATTCAACACTTCTGCTAACGTTTCTAGAGTAAATGATAGTTTTGCCCCAATAACTAACAACGCAGGTTTTCAGGGAGATTTATTGGGAGCTGCTTTAATAGCACCACCAACACTAAACCCTGATTTTCAAACTTTAGGTTTTTTAAATCCAAATAATCTTTTAGAATTTAATCAAGATTTAGCTGAGACTAACAGAGCTTTGATTAATATTTCTGCTGATTATGATATTACTGAAAACTTAAATTTCAGAGTGAATGGTGGGTTAGATTACGCAGTATCCGCAAGAAATTCTGTTACTTCAAGAGATTTGGTTATTGATACTAGAGGGATAACCAATAATGGTAGAGGTAGTAATGTAGAGAATGAGAATCGTAGTACTTTGTTTGAAGCATTGTTAAATTATAATAAAAAAGTAGGAGACGGTAATTTAGATATCTTAGCTGGATATTCTTACCAAGATTTCCTTTTCAGTGGTAGAAGTGTTTCGGGATTTGGGTACGGCACATCTGATTTGGATGCCATGGTAGATCAAACAATTCAAGCAGGAAATACTGTAAGAGGGTCCATTAATGGTGATTATCAGCAATATGGTTACAATCCTGCTAATAATACTTTCTTTACTAATCAATTTGGAGATGCACCTACTCTAGGAACTCCTGGAAACATTCCTGTCAATGCTCTTGTTGAAAACAATTATGGAAATTATAATGAGTTACAATCATTCTTCGGAAGAGTAAATTACAACCTTTTAGATAGATTCTTATTTACAGCGACAATCAGAACAGATGGTTCTACTCGTTTCGGTGGAAATAATAAGTATGGTGTGTTTCCTTCAGGTGCTTTTGCTTGGAGAATTTCTGATGAAGACTGGGCCTCGGATGCTTTCGATAACTTAAAATTAAGATTAGGCTACGGTGTTACAGGGAATCAAGAAATACCACATAACTTACATCAAAGAAGGCAGTCATTCGGAGGAATTGACATCAATAATGACGGAACTATACAGCAACCAGGTAGAACAAACGTTGCATTCGAAAATCCTGATTTAAGATGGGAACAAACAGCTATGTACAATGGTGGGTTTGACTTCGGTTTCTTGAATAACCGATTAACAGGTAGTGTCGATTATTATTACAAAAATACTACTGATTTGTTAATTCAAATTTTCTCACCACAGCCTGCAGCTACAGACTTTACTTGGAGAAACTTGGATGCCAATGTAATTAACCAAGGTTTCGAATTGATGATGGATTATGTAGCGATTGATAATGAAGATTTGACTTGGAATGTCGGATTTAATGTTTCTAGAAATGACAATGAAGTTAGAAATTTAGGTGCATTCTTCTTCGATACGGGTAACATCTTCGGTCAAGGTCTTTCTGGAGCTTTTGCTCAAAGAATTGCTAACAATGAACCACTTTTTGCCTATTATATGGTAGAATCAAATGGCTTTGACGAAAATGGACTAAATGATGTGGAAGATGAAACTCCTGAACTGACTGGTCAATTTCCAATTCCCGTTTGGAATTTTGGATTTAATACAACGGCAACTTATAAGAACTTAGATTTTGCTGCGTATTTTAATGGCCAAGGAGGTCACCATATCTATAATAATACTGCCAATGCATTTTTCACAGCTGGTAGTTTAGGAAGTGGAAGAAACGTGACTGAAGAAGTCTTAGAAAGTGGTGAAGCTCAAGGAAATACTCCTATTGTTTCCACAAATTTTTTAGAGAAAGCTGATTTCTTAAGGTTACAAAATCTTTCAATCGGATATAATTTTGATTTAGCTGAAAACAGTTTCATTAAAGCAATGAGGTTGTCGGCAAATGCTCAGAATTTATTTGTTCTTACGAATTATAGTGGAATTGATCCTGAAGTATCTAACACTGCGACCAGAAATGGTATACCATCATTTGGTATCGATTATACTCCATTTCCAAGACCGCGAACTTTAACGGTAGGCCTTAATGTTACATTTTAAAAAATATTAAAATGAAAAATTTTAAAAATATATTATTTACAACTTTAGCAGTAACAGCCTTCAGCTGTACTGACCTAGAGGTAGAGGAGATCGACTCTGAAGTAGTTGAACAAGATTTCAGTACAGTAAATGTAGGCGAAAACCTTACTGGTCTGTATAATTCATTTGGTGGATTTATGATTTACCAAGACAATACTTACGCTTTAATGTCTTTAAGTGGGGATGAACACCTGGTTCCTACGCGAGGTACAGACTGGGGAGATGGTGGTGTTTGGAGACAAATTCACCAACATTCATGGAATTCAAGTCACCCACAAATTTTAAATTCTTGGAATGGGCTTAATGGGTTAACTTTTTCAGCAAATCAAATCTTGTTATCGGGGCCTGATGCCCAAGAAGAAGCTGAAGCTAGATACATGAGAGCATTGGCTACCTTCCTAATCTTAGACCTTTGGGGTAAAGTTCCAGATAGAGATCCAGGAGCTCCAGTAATTGAAGATCCGATCGTACTATCTAGAGAAGAGGCGGTTGCTAGAATAACTGAAGATTTAGCTGATGCTCAAATTAGTAATCTGCCATCAGCAGGCCCTGGTAGTTCTGATGACTTGAGAGTTGCTTCAAAAGCATCTGCGTTATTCCTAAGAGCTAAATTCCATTTAAATAAACATATTTTATTGAATGGAGGAAATAGTGGCGCAACTGCTGAAAATGCTGATATGCAGCAAGTGATTGCTGATGTAGATGCAATTACCGCAGAAGGTTTTTCTATCCAAGATGATTATTTTGGTATATTTGAAGACCCTGCAGCTAGTTCAGAAGCGATTTATCTTATTACTGGTGGTGATGGTTCTACCCCAAGAATTGCAAATACACTTCACTACAACCACAGCTTTATCTTAAATGGTGGTGGTTGGAATGGATTTGCTACTACTTCTGAATTTTACTCTTTGTTTGAGGGACCAGAGGACACAAACGAACCTGAAAGTGGGCAAGAAGAGAGAAGAGGTTTTGTCCCTAACGATAATTTAGGAAGAGGGATGTTATACGGTCAGCAATATAATTTTGATGGTGAAGAGCTAGAAACAAGAGGCGGTTCTCCTTTATTTTTCACCAAAGACATGCCTGAAGATATTACAGGTCATGGGGAAGCAACTGGTATAAGGCTAATCAAATATCCACCTCAATTAAATGATGAGGGTGAACCAGGCGTTGGTCCTGCATTTCAAATTTTTATGAGATATGCAGATGCTTGGTTAATGAAAGCTGAAGCATTACATAGATCTGGTAATACAGGAGAAGCTTTAACTATGATTAATGAGTTGCGTGAGTTACGTGAAGCAACTCCTTTGGCTAGCCTTTCTGATGATGATATTATAGATGAAAGAGGTCGAGAATTATATATAGAATTCTGGAGAAGACAAGACTTAATTCGATTTGGTGATTTCTTGGATCCTTGGTTGTATAAACCACAATCTGGTGAGGAAAGATTACTTTATCCAATTCCTATTACAGCAGTAAGTACTAACCCGAATTTGGAACAAAATCCAGGTTATTAATTTTATATACACTTCAAAAAAGGGTAATGGATTATTTTCCATTATCCTTTTTTTATACATTTATGCTTAGAAAAGCTTAAATTACCATGTCTGTCAAAAACTCAATTTTTTGCTTAAGTTTTATTTTTATTCCGTTTTTGGCTTGCGATAGCAATTCCAAAAAAGAAAAGGATACTAACAATAAAGAAAAAACCACATTTCAGCTGCTTGATTCTACCCAAACGGGTATTACCTTCCATAATCAAGTGGAAAACAAAGATAAATTCAATATATTTTCCTATCGTAATTTTTATAATGGAGGAGGAGTAGGCATCATAGACATCAATAATGATGGACTTCAAGATATAATTTTTACAGGAAACCAAGTCAATAATAAACTATATCTGAATAAAGGAAATTTTCAGTTTGAAGATATTACCGAAAGTGCTGGTTTGAAAGGATATGGTGGTTGGAGCACAGGAGTAAGCATAATTGACCTTAACCAGGATGGCTTTAAAGACATTTATATTAGTAATGCAGGCTATCAAGAAGGCAGTGAACCTGTAAATGAACTCTTCATTAATAATGGCGACAACACTTTTACCGAAAAAGCAGCTGAATATGGCTTGGATGAACCAGGCTATAGCACTCATGCAGCTTTCTTTGATTATGATGGCGATGGTGATTTGGATGTTTATATCCTCAATAATTCCTTTATTCCTGTCAACACCTTGAACAATAGCAACAAAAGAGATTTATACGCTGAAGACTGGGACGTAAAAGAGTTTGTGAAAGGAGGAGGAGATAAATTACTCCGCAATGATAATGGCAAATTTGTGGATGTAAGTCGTGAGGCGGGTATTTATGGTTCGCTTATAGGCTTTGGTTTGGGCGTCACAGTGGGTGACGTAAATGGAGACCATTTGCCTGATATTTATGTTTCTAATGATTTCTTTGAACGTGATTATTTATATATCAATCAAGGGGACGGTACCTTTTCTGAAGATAGCAAAGAATGGATGGGACATATGAGCCTAGCCTCGATGGGCGCAGATTTAGGGGATATCAATAATGATGGTTATCCAGAAATTTTCACTACGGAAATGATTCCTGAAACGGATATGCTTATCAAACAGAAATTGCAATTCGAAGATTATAATACCTATCAATTAAAATTAAGAAGAGATTTTTACCATCAATACATGCACAATGCATTGCAGTTGAACACTGGCAATGGAAGTTTTCAAGAAATAGCTTGGTATGCCGGTGTAGCCCAATCCGATTGGAGTTGGGGAGCATTAATGTTTGATGCAGACATGGACGGCTTCAATGATATTTTCGTTTGTAATGGGGTTTATCAAGACGTTACGGATGCTGATTTTATGGATTTCTTTGCCAATGATGTAGTGCAGCGAATGGTTCTAACAGGCAAAAAGGATAAAATGGAGGATGTATTAGCGAAAATGCCTAGTAATCCGCAAGTGAATAAACTTTTTATCAATAATGGAAACCTACAATTTGATAGCAAGGAAGATGAAATGGGATTGGGTCAGAAAACTTTTTCCAATGGCTCAGCTTATGCCGATCTCAATAATGATGGAAGTCTAGATTTAGTAGTCAATAATTTGAATCAACTTTCTACTATTTATAAAAGTAATGCTAAAACGGATAGTACTCATTTTCTGAAAGTAGCCTTAGAATTTGAAAAGCCTAATCGAGATGCGATTGGTGCCAAAGTTCAAGTATATTCCAATGGAAACCAATTCCATAGACAAATGATGCCAAGTAGGGGATTTCAGTCTTCTGTAGATTATAATCTTCATTTTGGTTTGGGAAATAATAAAGAAATAGATTCCATCAAAGTGATTTGGCCTAATAAAAAAGTGAGCTTCATTGAGAAATCACCTATTGACACCTTACTAAATATTAAATATACTGATTCAAAGATAATTGAAGGAGAAAATGGTGAAACCCCATTTTTAAAAGAAACAGCGCCTCAATATTTTGAAACTGTTAATCATGATTTTTCTACTCATGAAGAGGATAATCATGTTGATTTCTACTATGAAGGCTTGATTATGAGAATGCTCTCAAAAGAAGGGCCAGCTATTGAAGTGATGGATTTAAACTCTGATGGCTTGGATGATGTGATTATTGGAGGTGCCTTGGGGAAATCATCTGAAATACATTTACAACAAAAAAATGGAAAGTTTAAAACAGTTAAACTTTCAGATCAAGAAAATGAGGTAACCGCAATTCATGCTTTTGATGCTAACGAAGATGGTTTAATCGATATTTATTTTGGATATGGAGGGAATCATCAATCAGCCAATGCTCCAGTTTTTCAAGACCAATTATTTGTGCAAAAGAAAAATGGTGAATTTGTAAAACAGGACGGGGCAATACCTGAAACCGGATTGAATACGGCTGTGGTCTTAAGTTTTGATTATGATGAGGATAGCGATATGGATTTATTTGTGGGTAGTCGTTCTGTTCCTCAAGCCTATGGTGACAGCCCTAAAAGCTTTTTACTGGAAAATGACGGTGAAGGTAATTTTACCGATATGACCATCAGAAGGGCAACCGAATTGGATGGCTTAGGAATGGTAACCGATGCCAAAATAGCTGATTTGAATGGAGATAGTAAGAATAATTTGGTAATTACTGGAGAATGGATGGGAGTGGAAGTTTTTGAAATAGGAGGTAAGCAATTAAAGCGAATGCAAGATAATTCCTTAAGTAACCTTAAGGGCTGGTGGAATACATTGGAAATTGCAGATTTGAATCAAGACGGTAAACAAGATGTAATTTTAGGCAATAGAGGCAATAATTTCTATTTCAATGCTTCAAATGAAATGCCAGTAAAATTATGGTTGGAAGATTTTGATGGCAATGGAGATAAAGATAAAATTTTGACTAGAACTATTGAAAATAGGGATATGCCTTTACAGCAGAAAGGAGAAATGATAAGTCAAATTCCAAGCTTGAAAAAACAAAGTTTAAAATATAAAGACTATGGTGTTAAATCTATTCAGGATTTATTAGGAGAGGAGAAAATAGAAAATGCAAACTATAAATCTGCCAATACTTTTCAATCCACAGTATTGATGAATAATGGTGACTTCACATTTGAAAAAGGGCAATTACCTATGGAAGCCCAGTTTTCTGCTATTCATGCTATTTATGCGGATGATTTTGATGGAGATGGAAATATTGATTTGATTTTAGCAGGAAATGAAGGAGACTTTAAGCCACAGTATGGGAAATTGGATGCCAATGATGGGTTAGTGTTATTTGGAGATGGAAAAGGTAACTTTACTATTCGTAGAGAACATAAAAGTTTAGGCTTAAAGGGGAATGTACGGACTATAAAACCTCTTCAAATTAATAATAGCAATCATTTATTAATCGGAATTAATAATGATAAGCCAATTTTATTTCAAATCGAAAACTAAGCAATGATAATAGTAGTACTCAATAATTGGAACAAGTTAGGCAAGTCTGTTAAATGTAAAAATTTAATTATTAAGCTTTTCACTTCAATTTTATTCATTTCAGTATTTAGTAGCTGTAATAAAAAAGAGCCTTATTTTGAATTACTTCAAGCTGATAAAACGGGTTTAAATTTCGAAAATAAACTTGAGCAAACCACCGAATTTTCCTTTTTTGATTATATGTATTTTTTCAATGGTGGCGGAGTAGCGGCAGGTGATTTTAATGATGATGGCCTAGTCGATTTATTTTTCACTTCTAATATGGGAGAAAATAAGCTTTTCATCAATAAAGGGGATTTCAAATTTGAAGATGTAAGCGAGCAAGCAGGAATAGTAGGAAATGGATATTGGTCAACAGGTGCTTCTGTGGTAGATATAAATCAGGATGGCATGCTTGATATTTATGTGAATGTTGTAGGCGACCATGAAATTTTAAAAGGGTCTAATCAGCTTTTTATTTGTAAAAAAATAGAGGATGGTATCCCTATTTTTGAGGATGAGGCCATTGCCTACGATTTAGATTTGGCAGGTTTTGGTACTCAAGCTGTTTTTGCTGATTTTGATAAGGATGGAGATTTGGATCTGTTTCAACTTAACCATAGCATTCATGCCAACGGCACCTTTGGAAAAAGAAAAGATTTTGAAGGTAAAAATAGTAATGTTTCTGGTGATCGATATTTTAGAAATGATAATGGGAAATATGTAAATGTTACGGAAGAGAGTGGGATTAACAGCTCAGTACTTGGCTATGGATTGGGTGTAGTGGTAGGTGATGTGAATAATGACGGCTTTCCTGATATTTATGTCGGCAATGATTTTCATGAAAATGATTACTTATACATCAATCAACAAGATGGGACTTTCAAAGAGGAGTTAACTAACCAAATGCAGCATACCGGTAGGTTTTCTATGGGTGTAGATATGGCCGACATCAATAATGATGGGTTTAATGACATCATTTCATTGGACATGCTGCCTTATGATCCTCAAATTTTAAAAAGCAGCTTAGGAGAAGAGGCATTTGATGTATATCGCTTTAAAAGGGATTTTGGTTATAATGATCAATTTGCCCGTAATAATCTCCAACTCAATAATCAAAACGGCACTTTTAGCGAAATTGCGCTTTACGCAGATGTTTATGCCACTGATTGGTCATGGGCACCGCTTTTCATGGATTTCAATAATAATGGCCAAAAAGATTTATTCGTGTCCAATGGAATTCCTCGTAGGATGAATGATATTGATTATATCAATTATATGAGTTCTAATGAAGACCAACGCAAGAAAACCGAGATGGGGGTAGTGGATAAAGAAGATTTGGAAATTGTAGAACGTATGCCCAAAATAAAATTACCCAATCGATTTTTTTCCAACAATGCAGATCTAACCTTTAATGATATTAGTTCTCAAATCACGAATAATCAAAATTCCTATTCCAATGGAGCTATATATGTTGATTTGGATAATGATGGGGATTTAGATATAGTCGTCAATAATTTAGAAGATAAGCCCTTCATTTATAAAAATAAGGCTATAGAAGAAGGTAGTAGTGGAAAATATTTACAATTAGAATTAGCAGGTACTGAAAAGAACCGTAATGCAATTGGAACCCGAGTTATTGTGGAGTTGAAAAACAATCAAAAGTTGAGTTATGAATACTTCCCAGTAAAAGGCTTTCAAAGTTCAGCTCAAGATAAATTCCACATTGCTATAGGAGATAGTGCTCAAGTAAAAAATATAGAATTGATTTGGCCTGATGGTAAATCCCAAAGCATAAATGAATTGAAATATGATCAGGTTCACGAAATAGAATATCAAAATAAACTAAAAGCTTTTGATTTTAATCGATTACACAATCAAGAATTTGAGTATGAAGCAATTGAATTACAAGATTCTTTGGGATTGGATATTGTGCATGAAGAAAACCAATTTGTTGAGTTTATTCGTGAGCCCTTAATGCCGCACATGGCATCTACTGAAGGCCCTGCACTTTCGGTTGCAGATATTAATGGCGATGGTAAAGAGGATTTTTTTATAGGATCTTCCAAAAGAAAGAAAAGCCAAATATGGATACAGACTGATTCAGGCACTTTTTCTAAAACTGAGCAGGAATTGCTGGAAAGTGATGATACATTTGAAGATGTAGATGCCGAATTTGCTGATATTGATAATGATGGAGACCAGGATTTGATTGTAGCGTCCGGTGGTAATGAATATACAGGCGAATCTGAATTTTTAACTCAAAGAGTTTATCTGAATGATGGGGAAGGTAATTTCACTGAGAAATACACATTTGAAGACAGTAAAATGACTTCATCATCAGTTGTAGTAGCTGATTTTAATGATGATGGGTATCAAGATGTGTTTTTTGCTGCCAGGGCGGAAACCTATAAATATGGATTGCCTGTAAGTTCAAAGCTTTATCTAAATCAAAAGGACGGTAGCTTCCAACTAGCCAATGAAAGTCATGCACCTTTTCTTGAGGATATAGGAATGATTACAGATGCCACTGTAACTGACATGAATGCTGATGGAAAACCAGATATCATTTTGGCCTTGGAGTGGGGGGCTATCAAATTAATGACGAATCAGGGAGATCAGTTTAGTTTGTTAGATATAGGATCAGAAAAAGGCTGGTGGAAACATGTGAAAGCAGGAGATTTTGATGGAGATGGTGATATCGATATCATTGCTGGAAATACTGGTAAAAATTCTAGGTTTAAGCCTACCGATGATGAACCTGTGAATTTATATATCAAGGATTTCGATGATAATGGTCAAACAGATCCATTATTGACTTATTATCTTGCTGGAAAAGAGATCCCTTTTGCTAATCATGCTGAAATTTTAAAGCAATTACCAAGTCTTAAAAAGAAATGGAAATATGCTCAGGATTTCTCTAAAGCTGATTTGAATGAAATTCTAGGTAGTGATAATATTAACGCAGCGCAAAAGCTATCAGCAAATAGTTTTTCAAGTTACTTTTATAGAAATAATGGTGATGGCTCTTTTGAGGCAATTGCCTTGCCAAGGGAACTTCAAATATCAACATTAAATGCCGTTGAATTTATCGATGGTGAGAAGAGGGAACTATTAGCCGCTGGTAATTTTTATGATAACAATATTGAAATGGGTAAATATGATGCGCAATATGGCACAGTGTTTCAATTTCAAGATTCTTCAGTTTGTATCCGAAAAGTAAAGGGTTTAATGCTAGACGGCCAAGTAAGAAATATTAAATCTATAGAAGTGAATGGAAAGCAATATATGCTAGTTGCTAGAAATAATGATAATGTGAAATTGATTGCGTTTGAAGAGATAAATAATTAATAAATGAAAAAAACGGTATTATATTTTTTGGTGATTTTTGGTTTCTTTCTTTCTTGTTCCCAAAAAGAAAATAATGAAACGACCATCAAGGCTGAGGATCTCCATTCATTAATGCAGAAAGTAACTGATGTAACAGTTCATGATATTTTTTCGCCACCAGTTGCCAGTAGGGTTTATGTTTATCCTTCAATAGCCACTTATGAAGTATTAGCTCTTCAAGATTCATCTTATAACTCTTTAGCAGGTCAAATTAATGGTTTGAAACCAATACCAGATCCCGATTATGAAAAGGTAAATCTTCAAATTGCTGCAATTTATGCTAATTATCTCACTTCTAAGATGCTGATTTTCTCAGAAGATAAAATGGAAGAATGGCTTGCTGAATGGAAATTTGAATTAGAGAAAAGAGGCTTGAATGATGATGAATGGGATGCTTCGGTGAATTACGCTACGCAGGTTCATCAACATATAGTGGACTGGGCTAATGAAGATAATTATAAGGAAACTAGGACTATGTCTAAACATCCTTTAAGTGATCAAGCTCACCATTGGGAACCAACTCCTCCAGCTTATATGTCAGCAATTGAACCACATTGGAATAAGATTAGAACTTTTGTGTTGGATAGTGCTGACCAATTCGTCCCTCAGCCACCTTATGAATTTAGTATGGAGGAAAGTAGCCCTTTTTATAAAGATATGATGGAGGTTTATACTGTGGTTAAGGATCTAGAAGAAGAAAAGAAAGCCATAGCCGCATTTTGGGATTGTAATCCTTATGTGATGAATATAACAGGTCATGTGATGTTCGCTACCAAAAAAATTACTCCCGGTGGCCATTGGATGGGAATTACAAAAATTGCTTCTGTTCTGGATTCTGCCGATTTAATGAAAAGTAGTTATGCTTATGCCAAAACTTCACTCGCATTAGCAGATGGGTTTATTGTATGTTGGGATGAAAAATACCGTTCGAATTTGATCAGGCCTGAAACCATCATTAATAGAGAATTTGATGATGATTGGACGCCTACATTGCAAACACCTCCTTTTCCAGAATATACAAGTGGACATAGTGTTATTTCCACTGCAGCTGCAAATGCCCTAACAGATGTTTTTGGTGATAATTTTAGTTTTGTAGATAGTACAGAGGTGAAATACGGACTTCCAAGTAGAGAATTCAATTCTTTTATTGAAGCCTCTAAAGAAGCAGCTTTAAGTCGTTTATATGGAGGTATTCATTATAGAAGGGCAATTGAAGAGGGTGTATGGCAAGGCCAGCAAGTCGGAGATTGGATGAGGAAAAAATTAGAATTTAAAAGTAACAAAGTAATTGCAAAGAACTAAGATGAAAAAGCTGTTTTTAAACTATAATCCCTATTATTTCATTGTCTTATTATTTGTTTCAGCTTCTTGTTCTGAAGGAACAGAGGAAAGAGTGATCAATGAGGTAAATCAAGTAGAAGATTACCTTGAGTTTTATGATTCCGAATTATTTAAGGAGGTTCAACTCGCAGGTGTTTTTGATGATTCCAAGACTTTCGTGGATAGTAAACCTAAAATGGGTTTAAAGAAGATTCAAATTAGCTATTTGGCAGAAAAGAATAAACAAGACTTCGATTTAAAAAACTTTGTTTTAACTCATTTTGAGTTACCTGAAAATCCTAATACAGATTTTGTAACAGATCAGAAGAAAGATCTTTATGAACATATCGAAAGTCTCTGGCCAATTTTAACTCGGACTAAGGATTTCATTGAAAATACATCCTTAATTCCATTGCCAAATTCCTATGTGGTGCCCGGTGGCCGCTTTCGTGAGATTTATTACTGGGATTCTTATTTTACCATGCTTGGGCTGAAAGCTTCAGGAAAGGAGGAATTAGCTATCAATATGCTAGATAATTTTGCATTCTTAATTGATAGTTTGGGCTTTGTCCCTAATGGAAATAGAGTTTATTATTCCGGTAGAAGTCAACCGCCTTTTTTTGCACTAATGGTTGATGAAATAACTTCAAAAAATCGTTCTAAGTTCACATCTTATCTTCCGAAGATGTTGAAAGAATATCAGTTTTGGATGAAAGGAAGTGAGAAATTATCTGAAGCAAATCCAGCAATTAATAGAGCGGTTCTGTTAGAAGATAATATAGTTTTAAATAGATATTTCGATGAGTTTGCTAAGCCAAGACCTGAATCTTTTAAAGAGGATTATGAATTAGTTGAAGAGAATAACTTGGATGCAGAAATTACCTATCGAAATTTAAGAGCAGGAGCAGAGTCAGGATGGGATTATAGTAGCCGATGGTTTGCTGATCCGCTAAAAATGAATACTATTCAAACTACTGATATTATTCCTATCGATTTAAATGTATTACTATATTTTCTAGAGGTCAAAATTGCTCAAGCTTACAATTGGAATGAGCAACTTGATAGTGCAGACATTTTTTTAGATAAAGCAGATAAAAGAAAAAATGCAATTAATAGCCTGCTTTGGGATGAAAAAGTTCAGCGCTATGCAGATTATAATTTCAGCGAGAACGAACATACTACTATTTTAAGTATGGCTACTGCTTATCCGCTATTTGCTAAAATTGCACCGAAGGACAAAGCTAGAAAAGTAATTAATCAAATGAAGGATAGTCTACTTTTAGATGGTGGCTTTGTAAGTACTACAATTGAAAGTGGTCAGCAATGGGATTATCCAAATGCATGGGCTCCATTACAATGGATTGGTATTCAAGCTCTTTTTAATTACGGTGAGCATGATATGGGATTAGACGTAATGGAAAGATGGCTGGCTCTCAACGAAAAGGTTTACCAACAAACTGGAAAAATGATGGAGAAATACAATGTAGCGGACACCAGTTTACAAGCAGGAGGAGGAGAGTATCCTTTGCAAGATGGCTTTGGTTGGACAAATGGTGTGGCAGTTGCGATGAAGAAAATTTTAGAGGATAAGGAGGCTTTAGCACTGGATTAGTTTTTAAAGAGAGAATTTAAATATTGTTATTATACTAATAATGCTTATGGTTTTCTCTTGAGGTCAATCTGTGAGACTATCCCCTAGAGGGGATCATAGGGGTGTTAATTGATAGGATAGAAGTATTAAATCTTTTTATACAAACAGGAAATAATAACTATGAACTAAAGTATAAACTAAACTATGAAGCGATGAATGAAATTGGTTTAAGCCCAATTGATGGGGGAATTATCATTATTTACCTAGTCGGCATCATTTGGTATGGGATCAAAAAGGGTAAACAAAAAACGTCAGAAGACTACTTTTTAGCAGGTAGAAATATGGTTTGGCCTATTGTTGGTATTTCTCTTTTTGCTGCAAATATTGGAAGCAATACATTAATCGGCCTCACCTCTGAAGCCTACAATACAAATTTAGCAGTTTACAATTATGAATGGATGGCCGCAGTAGTATTGGTCTTCTTCGCTATCTTTTTTCTTCCCTTCTATTTACGTTCTAAGGTTTATACCATGCCTGAGTTTTTGGAAAGAAGATACGATAGCCGTTCACGATACTACTTTTCTACCATCACCATTATTGGGAATGTAATCATTGATACAGCTTCTGGATTATATGCTGGAAACTTGATATTGAAAATTATTTTCCCGGAATTAGATTCAACCATTATTATATTGATTTTAGCTGGAGCAGCTGCAGCCTATACCATACCAGGAGGTTTGTCTTCAGTTGTCCATACTGAGGTAATTCAAGCCTTGCTGTTGTTTGCAAGTTCTATGGTATTAACCTATTTCTGCTTTTCTGAAGTAGGGGGTTGGTCTGGGATGATAGAAGGACTTGATCTTCTTCAACCTCAGGGGAAAGGTCCTGATGAAATATTAAGTTTAGTTAGACCATTAGAAAGTGAGTATATGCCATGGACAGGTTTGCTTTTCGGTGTCCCGCTTTTAGGATTTTATTTTTGGGCGAATAATCAGTTTATGGTGCAGCGTGTTTTAAGTGCTAAAGATATTAATCACGGTCGCTGGGGAGCTATTTTTGCAGGCTTATTAAAATTACCTGTATTATTCTTTATGGTAATTCCTGGTGTTATTGCCATCGTTATTTTCTCAGGAATGGATATAAGTGGGCTTAACTATTATATGAAAACTGAAGCCGGTGAAGTGCTCTGTACTGATTTATCTGATTGCCCTAATATGACTTATCCGCTATTGATTTATTCTCTTTTGCCAACAGGTTTGTTAGGAATTGTTATTGCAGGATTGTTAGCTGCTATGTCTTCAAGCATTAGTGCCACTTTGAATTCTTCCTCAACCTTAATCACAATGGATTTTGTGAAAGCCATCAAACCTGAAATGACAAGTAAACAATTGGTTAGAACAGGACAGATTGCAACCTTAGTTTTAGTTTTATTAGCAGCAGCATGGGCGCCTCAAATTGACCGTTTTGGTTCTCTATTTGATTATTTACAAATAATTCTAGGATTAATTGCGCCTCCGATTGTAGCCGTTTTTGTAATGGGCTTATTTTGGAAAAGAGCCAATGGACATGGTGCAATTGCTGGTTTAGCTGGTGGATTTATTCTAGCGATTTTCATCATTTTATCGAGCATTTTTGATTGGGTACCAACATTAAATGAGATTCATTTTTTACATAAAGCACCATTATTAATGCTGGCTGTTATGTTTATTCAAATGCTAGTGAGTTTCATGACTGCTCCACCAGCTGAAGAGAAAGTAGACGATATGGTTTGGTCAATTAAAATATTCAGAGCCGAAACCAAAGAATTGGAAGGGTTGCATTGGTATAAGAATTACCGAATCCTATCCATCTTATTACTAATAGTCACAGCAGTAATTGTTGTCTGGTTTTGGTAGAGTATAATTATCAATTAATGATTAGAAAATTAATATTTAAATAAAAGCTTAAAGCGATGTTTTATGGTTATTTTTTGTGAGTCTCCAAAGCTTATCCTTCTCCAAATGGAGATTGAATAATGTCTTAATTAAACATTCGTAATTCTTAATTAAAAAAATCGTAATTAAAATGACTTGGTGGAAAGAAGCGGTAGTTTATCAAATTTATCCTAGAAGTTTTAAAGATAGCAATGGTGATGGAATAGGTGACCTGCCTGGAATCATTAGCAAATTAGATTATATAAATTCATTGGGCGTAGATGTAATTTGGCTTTGTCCGATTTATGATTCTCCCAATGATGATAACGGATATGATGTAAGCGATTACCGAAAAATCATGACTGATTTTGGGAATATGTCTGATTTTGATGAATTACTGAAAGGAGTTCATCAGAGAGGTATGAAATTAATAATGGATATTGTTCCTAATCATACTTCAGATGAACATCTATGGTTTAAAGCTTCTTCAGAAAGTGAGAATAATCCGTATCGAGATTATTACATCTGGAGAAAAGGCGAAAAGGATAAATTACCGAATAATTGGCCTTCCTTTTTCTCAGGTAATGCCTGGGATTATAATGAGAAAACTAAATGTCATTACCTACATTTATTCTCTAAAAAACAGCCTGATTTAAACTGGGAAAACCCAAAAGTTCGGCAAGAGATTTATGACGTCATGCATTTTTGGTTTAAAAAGGGCATTGATGGTTTTAGGATGGATGTGGTAAGCTTAATTTCCAAACCTCTAGGATTGCCCGACTCTGAAAGCAATGTTTTTACAGATATTATTTCAAAATATTATGCCAATGGCCCTAAAGTACATGATTATTTAAGGGAAATGAACAAGGAAGTTCTTCAGCATTACGATTGCATGACAGTAGGCGAGGGGCCAGGAATTACCTTGGAAAACGCCTTGAATTATGTAGGGGAGGATAGAGATGAATTGAATATGGTGTTCCATTTTGGTCATATGTACATTGATAACGGCCCTGGCGGAAAGTATGATCCAATCCCTTATGATTTGGTGGATATGAAGAAAGTGTTCAATGCTTGGGATGAGAAGTTGGCAGGCAAAGGGTGGGGAAGTATCTTTCTAGGCAATCATGATTTTCCGCGCATTGTTTCACGATTTGGGAATGACGGTATGTATTGGCAAGAATCTGCTAAATTGCTGGCTACATTGCTTCTGAGCATGCGAGGAACTCCATACATTTATCAGGGCGATGAAATAGGGATGACGAATGTAGCTTATGAGTCTATAGAAGATTACCAAGACATAGAAACCTTAAACAGCTGGAAAGATGCCATGCAAAAAGGTGTTGATCCTCAGAATTTTATAAAACTTGTTCATCAGCAAAGTAGAGATAACGCAAGAACCCCATTTCAGTGGAATACATCTAAGAATGGAGGCTTTTCTGAAGGTAAGCCATGGTTAAAATCTAATGATAATTATGAGCTCATTAATGTTGAAAAGCAAGAAAATGATGAAAATTCCGTCTTGAATTATTATCGCAAAATGGTGAAATTCAGGAAGGAAAACCCAACTTTAGTTTTTGGAGATTATGAATGTTATCATGTAGAACATCCAGAATTATTTCTTTTTAAAAGATGGGATGATCAACATACTTACTGGGTTTTACTTAATTTCTCGGAGCATCACCATGATGTCCCCATTCAATTACCAGAGAATTTGAGTCTGGAAATGAATAATTATAGTGAGCCAAACGAAAGTAAAAGATTAAGGCCTTGGGAGGCGAAAATCCTAAAGGAAAAATAAGATTTTTTTCTATAGAATGTTGCGTTAAACTAAACAGAGTACCACTCAACAAAACCCATTTTTTTATTTCAAAAAATCCCTCTAATTTCCGCTAATGGAAAATGAGAAAGATTTAGAGGATAATAATCCTCCTATTCTGGGTAAGTGGAAAAATTTCTACTGGTTATTGATTATCGTGCTGATCAGTCTTATTGGTATTTTTTACGCTATAACTCAATACTTCGCATGAGCGCTTTAGATTGGATAGTCCTTTTCGGAACTCTTATAATGATTGTAAGCTATGGTGTTTACAAAACCAGAGGTAGCAAAAACATTGAATCTTATTTAAAAGGAGATAATAGCATGAAATGGTGGACTATCGGTCTGTCCATTATGGCTACCCAAGCCAGTGCCATTACTTTTTTATCTACTCCTGGTCAGGCCTACGAAAGCGGAATGGGTTTTATACAGTTTTATTTTGGTTTGCCTATTGCCATGATTATTCTGAGTATCTGGGTTTTACCGATCTACTATAAGTTAAAAGTTTATACTGCTTATGAATACCTAGAATCTCGTTTCGATTTAAAAACCCGAATTTTAGGAGCATTTCTTTTTCTTATTCAAAGAGGTTTGGCTGCAGGAATCACCATTTATGCACCCGCTATTATTCTTTCTTCCATTTTAGGTTGGCCATTGGTCTATACTACAGTAATTATTGGTTCATTAGTTATCATTTATACCGTAAGCGGAGGAACAAAAGCTGTAAGTCAAACTCAACAACATCAGATGGTTGTAATGATGGGAGGAATGATAGTTGCAGGGCTATTTGTAGTTTATTTATTACCTGAAGATATCGGGATAGTGGAGGCTACAAAATTAGCGGGGCATTTAGGGAAACTTGAGCTCATCAATACGGAAGTTGATCTTGAAAATCGATACACTTTATGGACAGGTTTATTGGGAGGATTATTTGTGGCTTTATCTTATTTTGGAACAGATCAATCACAAGTAGCTCGGTATTTATCAGGTAAATCACTGACAGAAAGCAGATTGGGTTTAATGTTTAATGGCTTGTTGAAAATTCCTATGCAATTTGTCATTCTATTTATTGGAGCCTTGGTTTTCGTTTTTTACCAGTTCAATCAAGCACCCGTTTTTTTCAACGAGGCAGCTAAAGATGAAGTATATTTAAATGAGGAACAAAAGGAAAAGTACCAAGCTGTAGAACAGCAGTATTCTGAATTATTTGAGGAGAAAAGAAGGCAAATCCAATCATTATCAATAGCTGAAGGAGAAGAAATTGATGATTTAAAAGAGTCCATAGCAGTTATTCATGATCAGGAAGATAAGTTAAGAGATGATGCAAAAGCTATAATTAAAGCTACAAATCAGGACTTAGAAACCACTGATACTGATTATGTTTTCATCACTTTTGTAATGGAAAACTTACCCAAAGGGATAATTGGGCTATTATTGGCTGTGATTTTTTCTGCGGCTATGTCTTCAACAGCTTCTGAACTGAATGCTTTGGCATCCACCAGTATCATTGATATTTATAAGCGAAATATTTACCAGAAAGGAAGTGAAAAACATTACTTAATTGCTTCTAAGCTTTTCACTCTTTTTTGGGGATTAGTAGCCGTATTCTTTGCCACTTTTGCCGGTTTATTAGATAATTTAATCCAAGCCGTAAATATTTTAGGTTCAATATTTTATGGTACTATTTTGGGTATTTTTCTATCAGGATTTTTTATAAAATACATAAAAGGAAATGCCGTATTTGTTGGTGCAGTGGTTGCACAGATAGTGGTATTGTATTTTTATTTTTTCAGTGATATGGCATACCTGTGGTTTAACCTTTTAGGTTGTGGAATAGTGATTTTAACTGGATTAATTTTTCAGTACATAAAAAATAAGAGATAATCTAGATTAAATTTATGGAGCTTTTAACTATTTCAAACCCTATTCAATCGAAAATATAACTATTACACGTTTAACCATCTAATATTTGAATATATTTGGAGGTTTCCATTGGTAGTTGTATTTTTCTAATCTATATGAAGTTGTGTAGTAAACTTATACTTTCCATTTTGTTTATATTATTGAGCGTCAATTTGATGGCTCAAGATCCTGAATTGTCTAAAATTTATATGGAACAAGCGGATCAGGTATATGCTGAGGCAAAAGATGCAATTGAAATTGCAAAAGATATCTACATTCAAGCAGCTGAAGCAGATACCATGAATGTTCGAGCCAATTATATGGCAGGGGTTCTATATTTAGAAACAGTTAATAGAGATTATTCCACCAAATATTTTGAAAGAGTTAAGAGGTTAGATCCTAAATACAGATTTAATATTGATTACTTATTGGGGAGAGGTTACCAATATGGATTAGAATTTGAAACGGCTTTAAAATATTTTAATGCCTATAAGAATAGGCTAATAGCTAATAAAAGTTATAGAGGGGCAGATAAAACTTCTGTTTATGATGTAAATGACCGGATTGAAGAATGTCAGAATGCTAAGGAAATCATTGGTATGCCTTCATCTTATACAATTGAAAATGTAGGAGAAGATGTGAATTCCACTTGGCCGGATTATGCTCCTGTGCTCAATGAGGATGAGACCGTAATGATTTTTACATCCAGAAGGCAGGAAGGTAATACCAACGAAAATGTTGATAAGGATAATTTTTATTTTGAGGATATTTATATTTCAAAGCGAAAAGGGGTTACCTGGAGTAAAGCAAAGAATATAGGGCAGAGTGTTAATACTCCCTATCACGACTCCAATCTTTTTTTAAGTAGTGATGGTAAAACATTATATATCTATTCAGATGAAGGTAATGGTGATATTTACTACTCAAAAGAGAATGAAAAGGAAGAGTGGTCTAAACCTATTCCTTTGGAGGGAAGAATAAACTCACAAGGATTTGCAGAACAATCAATTTGGGTGTCTGAGGATGGTGAATTCATGTTGTTTGCTTCCAATAGGCCTGGAGGATATGGAGGCTTTGATATTTATGGATGTTATAAAGAAGATGGGCAATGGAAGAGACCTTTTAATATGGGTCCGGAAATCAATACAAAGCAAGATGAAGATGGACCTTATATGGCTAAAGATGGAGTCACAATTTACTTTAGTAGTAAAGGTCATAAGGGTTTTGGTGGTTTTGATGTTTTTACAACTAAATATGATACTAAATCAGAAAAATGGGGTAAACCAGAAAATTTAGGATATCCAGTAAATACTGTGGATGATGAAGTTTATTTTCACCCAACTTCAGATGGAGAGAGAGGGTATTTGGCTTCTGTTAGAGAAGAAGGATTAGGATTTACTGATATATATATGGTGAAACATGTGGGTGATTTAGGAATAACAGCTAAAGACAGAATTGCTAAACTTAAGAAAACGGATAATGAGTTTGTGACTGACGATGAATTGGCCACCAAAAAATTAATAGATTCTGTTTTAAACATCTCAGCTTATCAGGTTTATTTTGAAGTGAATTCTACTGACATACTAGAAAGACATGAACCTAAATTAAATGATATGGCAAAATTTATTAAAGCCCATAATAATTTAGGGATACAAATTTCTGCTTTTGCTTCATCTGATGGGAATCCTCGTTATAACTATGAATTATCGAATAAAAGGGCTCAATCTGTTTTAGAATATTTTATAGAGCAAGGAATAGAAAGTGATCGAATGGCGGCACGAGGTTTTGGTGTGCTTACAGGCAGTATTGAAGATAAATCTCGAAAGGCCGAAGTAAAAATTCTCGACCTTTCGAAATTTGATAATTGATCAGGATGTTAACTCTTAATCCTGATTCGGTTGGTTTATAAAGAATCGATTAGATCCTGATTTCTTTTTACGTAACCAAAATCTCCAGAGCTATTCTTTTTTGCTAACTCTATAGATTTTTCAGCTACTTTTTTAGCTTCTTTCTTATCACCCAATTTTGCTAAAATTTGAGCTTTTAAATACAAGTTCCAAAATTGAGCACTATTATTCCCTTCTGCTAAATATGCATCTACCCATGTAAGAGCTTGTTTTAAGTCCTTATCGGTTGTATAATAGTAATTTGCTGCCGTAATTAAATTCCTAGGATCAACCTTAGTGTTTTTTTCTATTTGAGTCATTACCAATTCATCGTAAGAAACTTCAAACGGTATTTTTAAACTAACATTTTCCCATTGGAAATGAATATTAGCTGATTTATTATCTGCACTAATATCTGAAATTTGGTAGGTTAAAGTTTCTACAGCTTCATCTAATTCTGTAGCTTTTTGAATCACTGATAACACTTCTTTCGATTCATCATAGTTTCCTACATTTCCGCCTATTGATAAATCACTGTATAATTTAAATTCCCATTCTTTTTCACCAGGTGTCATGAATATCAAATACTCTCCGGCTTCAACTTTGTTTCCAGCAAGAACGGCATCAGTAGTAAGGCTTAAAACAGTGCCACTATTGGCTCCAGCTCTCCACAAAACTCCATAAGGTTGCAAAAAGTCTTCTCCTTCACCAAAAACTTGGCGTTCCTTTACGCTAGGTCTATAGTAGCTAATAGAAACATCTGTTAGACCAACTGTTGTCTCAACTTTTGCCTTAGCAGATGGTTGAGGAATATTAATTTGAGCTTTTAACTCAAGTGTACCTACTATTAAAATAGATAAACCAAATAGTAAAATTGATTTTCTCATAATGATTTGTTTTTTTGTTTAATTAAGTTGCTATTTAGCCAACTAAAACTACTTTTCTAAATTAATGTTACAAAAATAATTTGCAAATTAATATGTTAAAATCCTAGTGTTTTAGATTTTCTGAAAAGCATATCATTCAATTGAGTTGCATCAACGTATCACGGAGTGCTCAAACGAAATAATTTTGATAGGCTGAGTCCTTTTTTGTTGTATATTCAGTTTTCTGGTCGAAATAATGCCATTAATTGTAGTCAAAAACTGTATGCTACTTTGGAAAATTAACTGTAGAATATGAAAGTGATAAATCCCTGAACAATATTTATCTCGTAGATCTTACTAAGATTTGTGGTGTAGAGTTCTTTATAGATGATGAATATATCATTAAAACTGCTCAGATCGGAATTGAATTTAAAGAAGGTGGTGAGTTATTACCTTATAGGTTTTATATTTCAGGAAATAAATAAGTTCGTAAGTATAAATAATATTTATTTTTTTTAAATTGAACATAAAAAATAGTTTGATATGGATAAATTTTTGTGCCCAATAGATTTTTCAACTTACTCTTTAAATGCGTTGGAGTATGCAGCTAAAATATTACAGGTCAGAAAAGGAAGCCTCACTTTGATCCATATATTTACAGAGAAGGAATTTTTGCATGCCTTGGATGGCGAAAAGTCAGACTTCAATGATTTAAAAGATCATGCCAAAAATAAGTTATATAGTTTGGCTGATGAGATCGAAAAGGAGTATGGTTTTGAATGTGATGTGGTATTATCAATTGGTGATGTTAATAATTCTATCAGTAAATATGCTAATGATAATGATTATGATTTAGTAATCATGGGCACCCAAGGAAATGGGTATAACAGAAAAACAATAATAGGCAGTCGAACCATGAGAACTGTTGAGAACAGTATTGTACCTGTACTGACAGTTCCACTCGAAGCTGAATTTACAGGATGGAATTCAGTGGTTTATGCATCCGATTATTCTGAACAAGATAAGATAATTATGCAGAAATTAGTGAGTTTTGTTATTAGTTTCCGGAGCAGAATACGGTTTGTCCATGTAAGTCATTCCAAAAACAAGATGAGTGAGAAAAGTTACCAAGAGTTTAAAGAGGAACTATCAAGCTTTTTAGGTTATGATAAGATTAGTTATTATCTAAAAGAATACAAAAGAGATATTAGTAGCGGTATTGAAGAATTTGTAACTGAACAGCAAGGGGATGTACTAGTTTTACTCAAAAGAAAAAGAAATTTTTTCGAAAAAATTATGGGCAATAGTGTCTCTACTGAAATTACTTATCTGAGCACTCATCCACTTTTGATCTATCATGAAAATGATTAAGGCTTAATGTTCCTTAATTTTTTAAATCATAGCAGTTCTGTCATGTAATGATTATTGTTCTTTTTTGAGGGTTTATTATTAATGTGAATTGTTGTTTATTTAATAAATTTGAAAAATTGTCGTTGTCTTTAGATTTTCAATAATTCATAACTAACTGGAATACA
>Ga0076930_100467_pt1 | contig 39321 bp, 44 predicted proteins | sample HotLakConsoUCCRE_FD_71149 | JGI IMG/M metagenome (GOLD analysis project Ga0076930, IMG submission 71149) | Hypersaline microbial mat communities from Hot Lake, Washington, USA - Hot Lake Consortium UCC-RE (version 3) (version 3) ...
CGAACATCGGAATGGCGATGTCGTGCTGCCTGGTCGCCGCTGATGTCGGCGTCACGGTCCTCACAATCTTCGGGATGTCTTGGCAACCCACATTCTCAAGCAAACAGGGTCCTACGAGCAGGCAAGCTACGCTATCCAGGATACGCCGGACGTGGTGCGGCAGCACTATGGTCGGTTCCTGCCTCAGGATAAGGCCGCCCTTGCGGCCCGAATTCTGAATAAGGTATGGGAGGCAGCGTGACTTTCTCTTTCAAACCTTGATGGATATAGCACTTAGTGCTATATAAGCCAATGACAGAACGAGTGTTCAAGACAGCTTGGTTCGCCAAGGCGGCGAAGAAGGCGCGAATCTCCGACAAGGCCCTATTGAAGGCAATCCATCAGGTTGCTCTCGGTCAGGCCGACGATCTCGGCGGTGGCGTCTTCAAAAAACGGCTCAATGACAACATGCATCGTTCAATCGTTCTGGCAAAGGCCGGAGAGTTCTGGGTGTTCGCCTATCTCTTTGCCAAGAAGGATCGGGCGAACATCGATGACGATGAGCTTCTGGTATTCCGGAAGCTCGCCGATATCTACCGCCGAAAGACAAAAGCCGACCTCGAAGCGGAAATCGAGACCGGCGCACTGTTGGAGATAGACCATGGCGACTAAACGCAAGTTCAAGAGCGATGCCTTCGAAGCAATCCACAGTGCGGTCGAGGGAATGTTTGCGGCCGGGACCATCGACAAGGAAACGATGCGGACCTTCGATGAAGATTGCTTTGTTTTCCCGCAGGAACTGACGCCCGGCGAAATCAAGGCGCTGCGCGAGAACAACCATGTCAGCCAGCCGGTCTTTGCCCGTTATCTGAACACGAGCCAGTCGACGGTCCAGAAGTGGGAAACGGGGGCTAAACGGCCGAGCGGACCGGCGCTCAAGCTCCTGTCGCTCGTGCAGAAGCACGGGCTGCAGATGCTTGCATAGCGGGATCTCAGCTCCATGCGTAAAAACCGAACTCTTGAGCAGATTTGAACAGACGTGTACGTGCCGATGGATTGAATGCCGGGTATTCCTGATGACAAAGCACCTTGGCCGGCATAGCCTGGCGGCATGAACGCTGAAAGCTGGTCCAATCAGGAAAACGACGCGATAGTCGCCGTCTACTTCCAAATGCTGAAGGATGATCTGACTGGCCGCGCCTACAACAAGGCGATGAATAACCGGAGCCTTCACCAGTCCCTTGGCCGATCCAAGGGCTCGATCGAGTTCAAGAACTGTAATACTTCGGCTGCGTTGGTCGGCTTTGGGCTTCCGCATATCATCGGCTATCAACCTCGCTTCAATTTACAGATGTCATTGGCGGAGGCCGTTTCGCGGTGGCTCGCGACGAACCCATCGTTTGAGGCGTCAAGTGCAACCGCGATCGCCCAAGGCTTTGCTGATACGCCACCCCTGTTCTTTGGCGTGCCGCCGACCATGAAGAACGCTCCTCCTCCGGCCGAACTGTCACAACTTGAGGCGATCGCTCGCAGATTTGATGTGGCGGGAAGGGATGAGAGAAACCGCTCCCTTGGAAAAGCCGGCGAAGAGCGCATTTTCCATCATGAACGCGCACATCTTCAAGCCTCAGGTCGAAGGGATCTGGCAGACAAAGTCCGCTGGGTATCTCAGGAAGACGGTGACGGCGCCGGTTATGATATTGCCAGTTTCGCACCGAACGGGTCGCCCCGTCTCATCGAAGTGAAGACGACGAACGGTTGGGAGCGCACGCCTTTCTACATTTCGAGAAACGAGCTGGAAGTGTCAGACGCCCGGCGACATGAATGGAGCCTGGTGCGACTGTTCGACTTCGCCCGGGAAGTCCGAGCCTTCGAACTCCGGCCGCCTCTCGAATCACACGTCTCGTTGATGGCAACGCAATACCAAGCTGCCTTCAATTGAATACCGCTACGCAGCGGCGATCCCCAACCAGGTTTGGGAAACTGCATGACGTCAAGGTGGCGGCGGTGAGCAGGCGACCCGCATTGACACCGGCGCCATCAACTCATCAATGTTTCGGTTGTTGCAGTTGTGTGCGCCGTGCGGACCGCGTTGCCGATTCAAGGAGACGCGGCCGTGGCCAGCAAGATCGTTATTTCTCCGGAACGTACATTCCCGCTACCGTCCTGGAGCCAATTCCCCACCGGTGTCGCATCCGTCGACGAGGCTTCGCCCTAAACTCAGTCACTCTCATGGAACTCTGAATCTAAATCCGTGACAGGACTCTCTTCAATCCGCCGGCTGAGCAACCCAGCATCCTCGAGCGCCTGCATGTCGGGCAGGTCGCGCAGTGTTTCCAATCCAAACGCGGACAGAAAATGCCTGGTCGTCACATAGGTATAGGGCGCCCCCGGCGTCGGATTGCGTGGACCGGATGCTATAAAGCCGGCGCCGCGCAAAGCGCTGATCGTATCCCGGCTGACCTCCTTGCCAAAAATCTTCGACAGCTCGCTTCTCGTGACAGGCTGGGAATAGACAATCGCCATCAGCACCATCGCTTCGAACTCCGAAAGTGACGCTGCCCCTCCTCGTGTTGGTGCTTGTGATGCCCGGATCGCCTCCGCGTAAGCCACACGGGTTCGGTGTTGCCAGCCGCCGGCAACCGAAACCAGCTCATACGGTCTGGAACGAAGTTCCTCGCGCAAATCATCAATGAGGAGATCAATGCTGCAATCCTTGCCGACCACGCGCGCCAAGGTCTCACGCGACACTGGCTCGGCCGAGGCAAAGATCACTGCCTCGACTCGCAACATCCATTCCCGCCAGCGCAATTCCGCCGGCAGATCCCCCACCTCCCGATCAAACAGCCGTTCGGCTCCTACACTCGATCGCGTTCTTCGTCTGGACTTCGCGGGGCTCGTTCCGGTCATCGTCACAGTCCATAGATCCGGAAGGACGAGCGGCCGGAGAGTTCACGCACGGCGCCAAAACTCTCCAGCCGGTCGAACAGGCGGGTTGCGGCCCAACGGGACAGGTTGCTTCCAAGTGCGGTGGCCGCAATCGCATCTTCTTCGAGCAATGCCCGGATCACCGGTTCGGCACCTTTGGTGCGCAGTTTCGGAGCAACGGCCAGAAGCTGATCGGCTCGGCGGGCGATTTCGCTGGCTGAGCGCAGAGCGCTTTCCGTGGCGAAAACAAGAGCCAGGCAGATCGCAGTGGCGAACGCCACTTCGCCCGGGCGGACGCGCCCTCGCCCTCCGAGGGTGCGGAAGGCCGGCCCGAACCGTTCCGCCATCAACAGCGGAACAGGAAACGGCCATTTGAGTTTTTCGGCGATGAGAATATCGGCAAGCGCCCAGGCGAGCGGCTCGGCATCCGGACGGGAGGCACAGATCGCCGCCACCAGCTCCGCCGCGGCGAAGGGCGCCGGCCGGCTGGATTGAAGCGCATCGTCCGCATGACTGACGGCTGCCGTGAGCGGCTCATCCCAGGCGAGACCCAAAAGATCGGCCAGCTCACCAACGTGCTTTGAGGAAAAGTCGGGTTTTTTCGCGGAAAACCTTTTGAAGGCCAAAAACACCTTTCCGGCAGGCCCCGCGTCGTCATCAGCCGCAGTCAGCAAAACCGCGTCACGCAACGCGTGTTCGTCCTCGTTTCGGCCCATCAGCCGCGCGGCAACGGCGGCACATTTCAGCGCCTGACGCGACCGCCAGCATCCTGCCCAGGCCGGATCCAGCTGAACGAGATCGTCAAGGGATTTCAGGGCGATGCCGGCTGCAAACGCCGCATCCGCCTCCGATACATCACGGCCGCGCGCTTGCGACCACCCCGGCAAGGCGGACAATCGGATTGGCATTGATGGCGGAGCGAGCGGTATCGAATCCATGCCGGTGACGCTACACCGGGCGTGCGGTTTAAGCTACTGTTTTCGCTATAATCCGCACTGCCTGTCGTGGTCTTTGTATAATCGATAAGATTGCATTATCAGTCATATTTGACAGGCGCCCAATTCTACGGTAGAAAGCGCCAAAAAGGTAGAATATCGGAATCTCTCGTGGCGCTTAATATCAAAAACCCTGCTACCGTCGCCCTTGCCGACGAACTGGCTCGACGCCAGGGTATCAGCAAGACCGCGGCCATTCATCAGGCATTGAGCGAACGGCTGCATAGCCTGGGCTACGGTGACGTCGCCAAGGAGCGTCTGCTTGACGAACTGCGAGCCATCCGGGAGCGGATGAGCCAATTGCCGGAACTCGATAGCCGCAGCGATGAAGAGATCATCGGCTACGACGAGAATGGGATTCCCAACTGATGGTCATTGATACCTCCGCCATTGTCGCAATCCTGCGCAATGAGCCTGAGGCGGTACGGTTGGAACGAGCTCTTGTTGCTGACCAGATCCGTCTGGTCCCAGCGACCTGCATCCTTGAAGCGCGCATGGTTTTGGTCAGCCGGCGCGGTGAACATGCGCTGGCCGAGATCGATTTGTGGCTCAAGAAAATCGAGGCGGGCATCATTGCCGTGGATGCCGATCTCGTGGATCTGGCGACGCAAGGCTGGCTTACCTACGGCAAAGGCCGCCATCCGGCAGCCCTGAATTTTGCCGATTGTATCTCTTATGCCCTTTCAAAACGGGCGGACGAACCGCTGCTCTTTATTGGCAACGATTTTGCCCAAACGGATATCGAGGCGGCATGATGACTGGAAGCAGCGTTCCGCCCGAAGATGACCTTCCCGCTATCGTCCCTTCCCCTCCCCTGCCAGCGCATCTGCAGGATCTGACGGATCGCGCCCGTACCTACGTCGAAGCCGCAAGTTCCGCCAACACGAGACGGGCCTACGCTAGCGACTGGAAACATTTTACCGCCTGGTGCCGGCGCCAGAACCTCTCCCCTCTCCCGCCCGATCCGCATGTGGTCGGCCTCTACATCACCGCCTGTGCGTCGGGGGCGGCCGAGCGTGGCGTGAAACCCAACAGTGTCTCGACCATCGAGCGGCGCCTTTCAGCCATCGGTTGGAACGCTGTCCAGCGCGGCATGACGCTCGACCGCAAGGATCGGGCTATCGCTACAGTCATGGCCGGCATCCGCAATAAACATGCAGCCCCTCCCCGTCAAAAAGAAGCGTTGCTGCCCGAAGACCTGATTGCCATGCTGGAAACTGTCGGTCGCGGTACGCTGCGCGGTATGCGCGACCGCGCGATTCTGCTCATCGGCTTCGCCGGTGGTTTGCGCCGTTCGGAAATCACCGGACTTGACCTTGCACGCGACCAGACGGAGGACGGACGCGGCTGGATTGAAATCCTCGACAAAGGCCTGCTGATCACCTTGCGCGGCAAAACGGGGTGGCGCGAGGTCGAAGTTGGACGCGGTTCGTCGGACGCCACCTGCCCAGTCGTTGCCACCGAAACCTGGATCAAATTCGCCAAACTCGCCAAAGGCCCCCTCTTCCGCCGCGTGACAGGCAAAGGCAAGGATGTCGGGCCGGATCGGCTGCACGACCAGGAAGTAGCGCGCCTGGTCAAGAAGGCTGCCCTTGCTGCCGGCGTGCGCGGCGATCTATCGGAAAGCCAACGAGAGCAGCTGTTTGCCGGGCACTCGCTCCGCGCCGGCCTCGCTTCCTCGGCCGAAGTCGATGAACGCTACGTTCAGAAGCACCTTGGTCACGCCTCAGCCGAAATGACCCGAAAGTACCAGCGCAGGCGTGACCGGTTTCGCGTCAATCTGACCAAGGCGGCAGGGCTATAGTCCCCTCCCCTGCCGGCGGGCCTCCTCAGAGCTTGGAACCGTGACGGGAGCGCTCCGCAATGCTTGAAAGATCGACTTTTTTGCCCGCAACATCCGCGACGATCTTCAACGTACCGCCGAGCGATTCAACGTAATCGCGAAGCGTCGACAGTTTCATGTCGGCCCGCTTCTCCAGTCTCGAGACGTTGGTCTGCTTGAAACCAGTCCCCGCAGACACGTCTCCCTGCGTCCGTCCGGCGAGTGCCCGCAGTTCCCGCAGATTATGCGCCGTAACGAGCTCGTCGGTGCGCTTTGCAACAGCACGCCGTTCATCCTCAGGAAGCGTCTGCATCAGCCTATCGAGATCATCCATGCTTCTTCTCCATCTCTCTCAAATGCTCGTCATACCGTTTGTCCGCCAGATCGATCAGGCGTTTGTAGAAAAGTTTCTGGCTGACGCCACTCTTCGCACCACCGCACAGAACCACAGCCTTTCGCTCCGGATCGAAGGCAAAGGCAAATCGCCATTGCACCTTCAACACCTTGACGCGCAGTTCCTTCATGTTCGCGTGTTTGGAGCCCTCGAGTGTGTCGACTTCAGGTCGTCCCAACCGAAACCCCTTCTCGCGAAGCAGCACCAGATGCGCGAGCAATTCGACCCGGACATCGGCTGGAAGGTCTGTAATCTCGCCGTTGAAGCGGTCATGAAACTCGACCTTCCATTCCGTCATTTCAGATCCTGAATGATATAGATACTTTGGGATATATAGTCCACATCTCTCCTCAAGGCAACAGTGACGTTTGCTTCGTAGACGTGAGCAGAAGATCGCACCGGATAGCGTCTGCTTCGGAACAACCGGCTTGTCGCACTTGCAAGAGGCCGATCGAAGAAGGATTGACCGACATGCCGTTTCGCGCGGATCTCCCCTGCAATGATATCCCCTCCCCTGCCCGGCGCGATGCTGTTGAGACGAAGGCCGTCCTGAAGGTCTGCATCGAGGCTCGCGCAGCGATGGCAGAGCTTCGCATATCCGGCCATCATCTGAACCTCGGGTTCTGCAGAGTTTTGAGCAGGGAATCCGAGACACGGAGGCCAGTACCGCCGCCCTCGTTGCCCTCTCCGTCATCCCATGGCCTCTCGGGAACTTTGCCCGGAGATTTTTGAGCGTCGAGTTTGGCGCGCAACAGAGCCATGACCATCGGCCAGGTCGAGAATTTACCCTCCCTCGCCTTCTCGGTCAGGCTGCGCAGATACCCTCCGGCGCTGCTGATCTGATCAGTTCGCTGGTAGATCGCCGCCAGGGCGATCGCTGCGTGCTGCTCGCCCATGACTTCACAGGCTTCTCGCCAAGCGCTGGGGCTGATCGCCAGCATCGGCCGCGCCAGCTCCGCCGCGGCCAGAAAGTCCCGCCAGTGTCGGATATCGCCGCCTTGCGCAAGTTCCCGCAGGCTCGGGCAGGCATCCAGCACTATTCCCAAAGGCAATTCCCGTTTCGGCATACTCCGCACATTGTCGTATTCTGTGGCGCTGCCGCCCGCTTCCTCCTCATTTCCAGAGCCATGTTCAGATTCAAAATTATAGTCTGGTTTTGAATTCTGTATGTGCCGTCCAGATTGGGACTCATTGGCGTCCGGATTCTGTGTTTCTGCAAATGATTCCAGTACCTCACGGATCTCCGAGTAGAGCCCATGAAGATCAGAGCATACGTCATCGATGAGCTGCCTCGGCGCCGAACGGGGGAGGCGGCTCATGATGGCTTGATAGGTCTGATGTATTCTGCCCCAGTTGCCGGGCACATTTTCCGCAATGGCTGCCTCAATGAGCTTGACGACATCGCGGCGCAGCAGCGTGAGCCGCTCCCTGGCGACCCGAAAGGCATTCTTCTCGGCCTTGATGGCCTCTGCCAACTCGGAGAACTCCTCGGCCCGCGCAACGATCGGGGATAAATCAAAACCATAGGCCTGCTCGACTTGCCCGCCCCTGCCCTTGCGGGCGAAGCGCTTGCCGTTTGGGCTGTCTCTCCGGATAATCAGCCCACAGTCCACCAGGACGGCCAGATGACGCCGCAGCGTTGTCGCCGGCATGCCGTTTGCGCGAGCCATAAGTTGCTCATTCGAAGGCCACACAATCAATTCGGCGCCACCCGAAAGCTCTGTTTCCGGATGGAAAGAGAGCAGGGCATTCAGAATGGACAGCGACCGGTCCGTGGCGCCGAGCAATTCGCGCGCCTCCCTGATAGAGTGGAACACTTTCCATTTCTGAACCTGGGTACCTTCCGGCACCGCTTTTGTAATTGCCTGGCTTGCCATCATGCCAAGCGTCATTGTTCGCCGCCCGAAGGGCGTCGTTGGGATATGTGTCTGCATTTTCTTTCACCTATCTCTAGGCAATAGAAAACTGCTCGCCGAAAAGGCGTTCACGACTCAAAAGAGCCTTGACTGTGATTCCGGGAAATGCGATTCTCTAGCTGCAACACTAAGAGAGGGCTTCCGGAAGCGATTTCGGTGGCCTTTTTCTTTGCCAAATTTCTAGTAAACAGTTCAAAAACGAACGTTTGATTAGTCGCCGCCCTCCTTGCTGCTATTCTGAAATTCCTGATAGAGGCGCTCCAGCCGGTTCGATAGATAGACGCCGAATTTCGACGCATCTCGCGACTTTAAAGCCAGAGTGAATGCGCGCCCCGTGTCTTTGGTCGACACCTTGACGGTGTCATCTGACAGGCTCCACGCTTTTTCTTCCGAATGTTGTTTTCTCGGCTTTGGTCCTTTCGAGGACTTCAGCTTGGCAACAACCTTATCAAAGCGCTCTTCGCTTGAAAGCTCCTCAACATCTGGACTGGTTGCGACGTCAAGTGCGATGTCGGAATTTCCGGGTTTGTCGAGCAGAAGCTTGAGCTCATACCATCTGTCGCGACCAATGGCCTTCGCCCTGCCGATCGCGCTGATAAGGTCAGGTTCGATAGAAGCAACAGATAGCATCTTCGATAGAGTTGGCTTGTCGACACCGATCGCTGTCAGAGCGGTCGAGTTGTCCGCATCATATTTTCTCTGCACAATGTCTGCTGCGAAGAGTGCCTTCTCTATAAAGGAGGTGTTGGCTCGCGCATTGTTTTCCTGCCCCTGAGCAATCACATGATCTCGGTCGGAAATCCTTTTGACGATCGCTCGAAGCTTGATTCCAAGCTCCTTAGCAGCACGGTGCCGAAGTCGACCGAAAACAAGCATGTAACGCCCAGGCGCAGTCGGGTGAGGGCGCATCAATGCGGGCGTGTGTTGTCCCGCCGATCGAATGGATTCGAGTACCTGTTTAAAGTCCGCCTCGTAGTCAGCCTTGTCAAGGTTTACGCGGTCACGGGCAAACGACTCATCAACCAAGTCCGGATCCACATCAACTATTGTTTCGCCCTCAAGCAGCTTGTCAGCATGAGAGGCCATTTCGTCGATCGAACTAATGATCGAACGCGAAGCACCCTTAATGGTATAATCAAGAGCAATCGGACTTTCGGTCTTCTCGCCCTCGTTATCCATGATGCCTGCAAAGGGATTCTTCCGGGCCATCAGTCTAAATTCCTCTAAAACGGCTTACGGTATTGAAATCCTTGCGGTTTTCAGTGGTTTTGACGGCGGTCAACATCAAAGGCGACCCCACGCTTTATGGATCAAGCCCTGTATTTCAAAGTTGACGCCGTCCATGCTATCAATGGCTCTATCGTAGGTATCGCGATTAAAACTCGACCTCTCGACCTCGTATAGCGTCTGCTTGGTTAGTCCCGCATCAGAGATCGCGGTTGATTTGAGCATCTGACTTTTCAGAATCTCTTCAGCTAGCATCGACTGCATGAAACCCAGCATCTGTGCTTGGGGGACGTCCGTCGGCTCATAGCGCGTTATCAAATAGCGTAACCAGTCAAGCCGAACATGAGCTCCTGCCTTCTTGATCGACTTTAGGATGTTTCCGAGCATCAAGAGGAACTGGCTCATGGACATGAGGTCGAGCATCTGTGGATGCACCGTGATCAGAACCGATGTTGCGGCTGAAAGTGCCGACAGTGTCAGGTAGCCGAGCTGAGGCGGGCAATCAATGACGACCACATCATACCGATCATCCACCGTTTCAAGTGATCTCGCTATACGGGTGAAGAAGCGTTTGCCCTCTTGAGAAGGCGACTGCATTGCGAGCGGCGTGTCGTACTCGTATTCTTGCAGTTCAAGATTTGCCGGAATTATGTCGAGCAATGGAAAATTGGTCGTCTTTATCACCTGCTCCACGGGGACGGGATCATCGTATCGTATGGAGTCATACAACGACGGGTTCTTGTCTAGTTCGGGCTGAAATCCATGGAGCGCCGATAAGGACGCTTGAGGATCCAGATCAATGGTCAATACCCGATGCCCTGTCAGCGCCAGATGTTGCGCTAGGTGTGCGGCCGTAGTGGTTTTCCCAGACCCTCCCTTGAAATTTACGACCGCAATTACCTGAAGCTTTTCGCCGACTTTGCGGTGAGGGACGTATTGCTTTGCATCCGAACGCCCATTTTTGTCGAGATAGTCTCGTAACTCTGACATCTGCTCAGCTGTGTAAAACCGTCTACCGCCACTTCCGACAAAAGGCTCAGGGCCTTTGTTCTCGAGATGAAGGCGTTTCAGGTTATTCGAGCTGACACCGAGGTAGTGTGCCACCTCGGCCATGGTGAACCTGCGAAGCGTCTTCTGCCCGGTCGTTGGAAATTTCTCGACGCGCAATTGATCGAGCTTGCGCGAAATCTCCGCACCCTGAGCCAGAATCTTGTCGTCAAACTCAAAAGTTGGCAGAGCCGACATACCCGGAAACCCCATTGATAGAAAATAGCGCCAATTTCAGCATTTCAGACGATATGGCGCCAGTATGTGCGATTCTCGGTTTCTGGCAAGCGAAATAAGGTTAACGGAATACTAACGACACCTCAGGCGGCAATGCCTCTGTATATAGAAAATTGTTGATTTTTGTAGCAATTACAAATTGTTGGATGAGGCCTTTGAACAAGTTCGCTTCGAACATTCCCCAGCGGGATTGCCAGGGGGAACCTCATCCATATTTCGGATCTCCATTCTCAAGAGAGGAATACGCGCTGAATTCGCCCGACTCTTTCTGCGACTCAGTTACATGGTCGGGCATATCCCGCGCTCAAAAATTAGGCCGGCCTATACGCTGACTACCCCGGCAGAACTGCGGGGGTGACCGTCTCCACTCCGAAAGCCGAAATTCACCCTCAGGTAGTGGCGACGGATGCAATGCAAACATAATTTGGCCGCATCAAGCGGGCCCTGAAATCGACGAGGGGGAGGGGCCGATGAAAACGCCCCCTCTCGTTCCAGACTGGTACGCAACTGCGGGAAGTCCTCGGAGAGGCGATCTACGCGGCGCTTGGCCGAGCGGTTGTCTGAAAAGGAAGGACGTGCCCGCGCCGGTCGTTGCCAGCAGCGCATCCAAGATTGACCACGCGCCATTGGCTGCGCCCGGCGTCTGATGCACTTCGCGAATGCCGGCGTCTTCGATCTCAGAGACGTCCAGCGCGATGGTCGCGCCGGGGGACGGGGCAAGTGATGGAGGTGCGAAGTTGTAGATGAAGGTTCGGGTCATAGCGCCAGCGCCCGCTTGAGATCATCGTGCTCAAAGGCGCTGGCCATCCGGGTAATCTCTGCAGAGCGGGCGCCGGCCACCTTGGCGGTTTCACGCCACGTCGCGGTAACGGTCGCGACCTCTTTGATGATTGCTCGGGCCTGCAGCAGTGTGAGGCCGAAGAACTCCGAAGCCGCCTCAAGCAGGTCAAGCGAGCAGGTGCCCTCGTCGAGGTCGATGTTCGTGGTCAGCACACGCGCCTTGAGGTCGGTGGGCACAGGATTAAGATCATAAGCCGGAGAAAGAGACCATCCCGCCTTGCCGAGCCAAAGGAAACCATGGTTACGTAGATGATCGTCGACATTGGAGATCAGCACGTTGAAGACAACACGTCGATAGAGGGCATGAGCGTCGGTCTTCCCCTGCGCACCATGTTGCGCAAGAGCATCGACGATTTCCGGGTAGCTGCCGCGCTCACCGTCCTTGGCGCCCATCATCGCCATTGCAGATAGGAAAGGAGTGCGGATCGGGCCGGCGCGATCGAAGCGCCGCGACAGCATCACGGCCTTACCAGCGACCTCAATCAGCTCATGGTGAGGTGTGGTGATGCCGGACTGTTCAGCCAGCCGCAGCGCAATCTCCTCCCACGTCTCCATGCTGTAATCGTCGGTCTCCTTCGGGAATTTGGCGATGGCGAGATGCCCGTGCTGGTCGATGACCGACGCTTTCGGCCGCGCGCCGCCGAGGGAGGAGCCGGGGGCGAAGATGAGCTGAAGGTCCTCGTCCGTTTCCTCGTTCCGGAGGATACGCTCGGTGATCTGGAGCAGTCGCCCGAGTTCGATCAGGGCGGGGACGCCGGCGCGGATCGGCGCCTGAAACGTCTCTTCGCCGGCCCAGCGGAATCGGAGTGCGCCTAGACGGGTCTCGTCGGCGACGCCGAGCAGGTAATCGCTTTCGGTAAGGGTGCGCACGGCGCGGCTTTCGCGTTCGGCAAGACGGCGCTCGGCCCGCTGCATCAGGCGGCGGCCCCATGTGTCGGGCGCTGAGTCTCCGATGGAGCCGAAAGTCACCAGTCCGGCAGGAGGGGCGAAGGCACCACGGGTCAGGGCGAGGGCAGGCTCGAGCGAGAACCGGTCGGGATCATCGAGCCACGCGCCATCATATTCGAAAAGGATAGTCTCCGTGCCGCGGACGCGATTGCTCCTGGCCAGGCCAATGGGGCGCGTGCGGCCGTCAAGGTCGATATGCACCTCGAAGTCAGCCATCGCGAGACGATCCGGTTGTTCGCTTGAGATGGACGTGCTTGGGAAGTTCGGCGCTGGCCATCGCTTGTCCGACTGGGTCGTTGCCGATGTCGGCGATCTGGCTCAGACCGTCGAGCAGTCCCAGCGCCTGAAGGACGCCCGCATAAATGCCGATACTGACATTGGTGTCCCCGGCCTCGACCTTTTGCAGGGTCGAGCGGGACGTGAAAGCGCGCTCCGCCACGACAGCCATCGGAAGCCGCCGACGCCGGCGAGCATCGTAGATGTCGGCGCCGAGCTTGCGCAAGGCGCGCCGTACAGCGGCGGGAGGGTTGTGTGGTGTAGGCATTTGAAACCTTCGCACTACAGATTAGCGAAATATGTAGCACGAAGATTACATTTTTCCTAGCCCTCTCGTGCGAAGGTCATTCATTAAGAAAGGGAATGGTGGACGGGTACGTGACGGTATAATTTCGGAAGGCTGAATCGTGGCCAGCGTAGCGCAACGTAGAGGCGGAGGCGGGGCCGGGCGTCAATCCCTGGACCTCAAGCCCATCAACGATCTGATCTCGAACCTTGCCGAGCATCTCGCGTTTGCCTGCGCTCTTGTCCTGAATGCCCGATATCTGCCAGAGCAGTAGACAGGCAATACCATCCCGGTCCGGCCGCCGTGCTTCCCTAACTGCCTTCCTTACCTCTGCCTGACGAACACGCTGCTCTTCCGTACGCAGCCTCCTTGTTATCCCGGCCATCACCCTGTCTCCCAACCCCCTGACTTTTTCCTTCACCATCATGGCGCCGACCAAGCCGCATTCGCAAACACCGTTTGCTTAGAAGCGCGGAAACTGGGTTTCAGATCGGCGTGACTGAGTTCTGAATCGCATTAGGATAAATTGAAATGATGTGTTTCGAGTTGTCGGCGCATATTATGCCGTATGCTAATTGCCAGGCAGATCGAAATCCTCCGCCAGCAAGGCGTCGTGAAGCGCTTCAATTTGCAGTCTCCCGATTGAACTGTCCAAAACGCGGACATCGACCATCAACCGTTTCGACGGGAGTATTGAACTTTTCCGTGCAGGTTACAGTGTGGGGCAGGGGGCCATTTTTGGCCAATAGCGCGCGGGACTGCTGTGATGAGCGATACCCATCTAAGCCGTCGCCATCAGCCACGATCCGGTCGTAGAGGCTGCTCGCGACAACAGCGATGGATGATCATGGGCAGATCGGTAGAGCAGCGGAATTGTCTTTCGAAATCCCACGCTGGTTTCAGCATTGAGAGCCAGCCTGGTGGCGCGGGCGAGATCCGACATCTCACTTCCGCCTGACCCCATCAGGGTTTCGCCAAAAATCAGTTGCCCGGCCACCCTTCCTGCAAGTACGCAGGCAAGCATGTTCTGGAGTTAGGTCTCGTTTTCACTTTTGCCGGACGGTAATTCCGACGGTCGCGCCAGAGCTGCTCATTGTTCGTTTCGCGGGCGGCGGTGCCACCCGGATCGGCCGTTTTTATGTACATGGGGGAAGCTTTTGCACAGTGCGACGCCCAAGAGTTCGTCGCGTGCAAAACAAGAAAGATTGGTTCAAGATCTTAACAGTCGGCAAAATAGGGGCGGGAAGGGCTCCTCGCTGCGGTATCGACGAACGGCCGAAATGGGGCCGTGAGCGGACTGACAGCTTTTGCGCTCAGGGTGGCGAAAGTGGACATTGTCGAGCTTGAACTAATTGTTATGACGAACTTTGCAAAAGGTACTCGGCTGGCTTTGTAGCTGGTCATGCCGAATCCCAATAATAATCCCCGGACGATTTTGCAGGCCAAGGCTCGCATTTCTTCGGTGGTACACAACAGAAATTTTGGACCGCGGGCAGCTTCGAGGTGACAAACGAAAAACCTCTGTCGTATAGAAACACGATGACAGATGTGACCGCGAAGAAACAAGCCCGCTGGAAAAAGGTGGTTCCCGATCAGTCGGCGCAGCGCGAATTGCGGCTGGACGCGCTTTACCGCGTCGCATCGGCGGCCTTTCGCCAGAACGGATATCACGGCACGTCCCTTGTCGACATCGCAGCCGAACTCGGCGTGTCCAAACCCAGCCTCTACTACTATGTTAAGAACAAGCAGGACCTTCTCTACCAGTGCCACCTCGTCGCTGCCGACCAGGCGCTCGCCGCGCTGTGCGAGGATCCTGCACTGAGCGGGTTTGAGCGGTTCAAGAGGTCGATCGCGAACTATATCGAGGCGATCATCGGCGACGAGAGCGCGAGCGTCGTCATCCTTGAGGAAAAATCGCTGAACCCCGCACAGCTTGAAAACGTGATCAAGCAGCGTGACCAGTTCGACCGGCGTCTGAGGGCGATTGTCGAGGCGGGTCACCATGACGGCTCTATTGTCACCTGCAATCCGAAGATGGCGGTCTTCACCGCGCTCGGAGCCGCCAACTGGGTCACCAAATGGTATCGGCCGACTGGGGCATGGTCCGTCGAGGAGATCGCGCAGACTGTCGCAGATCTCGTCTGCGGAGGACTTGCCGGCACCGTTGAGGCGGCCGCAACCGGCAAGGCGGCGGGCGAATAATACGCTCGATCGAAGTTTTTCTTTCGGTACATCATCCCGAATGTTATCCGTGGCGGAAAGACGGTCTGTCCAATTCGGAGAAACCAAATGTATGATATATCAATAGCTTGTTTCAATATCTGCGGCCGGCTTGAGGACTGCCGACCGTAAACCTCGAAAAGATTCTACCCGAGAGTCAAATAATTGACTTGAGAGTTGACAACGGATTTCTGCCTCCCTAGTGTCCGAGCCTGACATAGGGGGAGGAGCATGTGAGCATGCGTTCGAGTACATTGGCCCAGGACCAGGATGCGCGGTGGATCGCGCCCGGCGGCGGGTATCGCAAGCGGACAGTCTGCCATGACGAGACTTATCAGACGGTGCGGCTTCAGGCCTCCGGCGTCGACCCGTCTCACTATGGCGCAATCGCCGAATCCGGGTTGTTCGGCCTTGATTGCTTCGATTCGATGGTGGATGCGGGCTGCAATATCGACGGCTACGTGTTCCTTTCCCAGACTTATCGGCTCATTCGCGCGCCCTCGGTCGGCGAGAAGCTTGAAATCGACGGCTATGTCCGCGATCTCGCAGAGACGTCGCGTGGCCAGGTAGCCAACGAAATCTACCGGTTCTCCGATTCGGAGGGACGCGTCTGCCTCGAAAGCGAGCTCACCGGGCTTCTGGCCTTGCCGCACGGCGTTACCGCCGAGGGCGCGCCGGCGTTGCCGCGTCGCGAAGCGCAGCCGGCAGACGGCTGGGAGATGATCCAGGAAAAGCACGTGACGCCGGACGACGTACGGCTTTTTTCCCAGGACGTGGGCAACGAAGTTCATTTCGATGTGGAGTTCGCCCGCAAGCACGGCTTCCGCGCACCGATCGCGCAGGGCATCATGTCCGCTGTCTGGCTTCTTTCAGCGCTCTACCGCCAAGGTTCCATTCCGGTTCGCTTCTTTGTCGATGTTCGCTATCTGCGCCCAGTCTTCTGGGACGACTACGCTTCTCTGTGGGTGCGCAGGGAGCCAGATGGCACGATTGGCATGATTCAGAGCCGCAACCTGGATGGCAAGGTGACGGCGGATCTGACTGTGCTGTCGATGACGACTCAAACCGGCGATAAGGGAGTCTGATCCCGTGACAGCGATTTACATCCAGCTGGTTGTTTCCGGTCTCCTACTTGGCGGAATCTATGCACTGGTCTCGGTTGGCCTCACCATGATTTTCGGCGTTTCGCGCATCAAGAATTTCGCCCATGGCGATTTGGTGATGGTCGGAATGTATCTCACCTATGCGCTGGCCACCTGGACGCAACTCGATCCCTATCTGCTGGTGCCGGTGGTAACGGTGCTTTTGTTCGGGTTTGGCTTGTTCCTGTCCTTTGCGCTCATTCGGCGGATCCAGGGTGCGCCGCAAGTCGCCCAGATTTTTGCCACTGTGGGACTGGGACTAGTGCTCCAGAACGGCGCGTTGATGATCTTCGGCGCGGATTTCCGGACGACCAATTCCGACGTTGCCGGGCATGTGCTGCGTTTCTGGGGCATCTCCTTGCCGTTGTCGCTGTTCATTGCCTTCGTCGTCTCGATGGCCGTGATCGCCGGCCTTACGGTATTCCTGCGAACGAGCATGGTCGGCAAGGCAATGCGCGCCATAGCCCAGGACCGTCGCGCCGCATCACTCATGAGCATCGATGTTAAGTTCATTGATATGCTGACCTTCGGCCTGGGAGCAGCCTGCGCCGGACTGGCCGGGGCGCTTCTGGTGCCGCTTTACCCGGTCTTCCCGACAATCGGGGCAAATCTGGTCCTGATCTCGTTTGTGGTGGTGATCCTTGGCGGCCTCGGCAGTATCGAAGGTGCTCTGATCGGCGGCCTCGCCATCGGCCTAATCGAGACCTTGAGCGGCTTCTTTATCGGATCCGAAATGCGCCAGATGGCCTATTTCCTGGTCTTCATCGCGGTCCTGTTGTTCCGTCCGGCCGGTCTGTTCGGTCAGCGCGGTTCGGAAACCCTGGGGTCTTGATGATGAGCACGATGTCCACGCCTTCACCGAAAGAAAGTGTCGCCCGGCGTCTCGCGCCTACACTCACGTTGCTGTTCCTGGCTTCGCTTATGGCCCTGCCACTGATCGTCACCGACACCTATTCGCTCCATTTCATCTGGAAGGTGTTGTTCTGGGCGGCGATAGCAGCGGCCTGGAACATTGCCGGTGGGTATGCAGGCCTGTTCTCACTTGGCCATGCCGCTTTTTTCGGGCTCGGCGCCTATACCTCGATCCTGCTCTACATGCAGGCCGGCGTCTCGCCCTGGATCGGAATGATTGTCGGCGGCCTGGTCGCGCTCTGCTTCTCGCTGGCGATCGGGTTGCTGACGCTGCGGCTGCGCGGATCGTTCTTTGCGCTCGCGACCATCGCATTCGCGGAAGTCCTGCGCATCGCCGTCGTCAACGGCCGCGATGTGACCGGCGGCTCGGAAGGCCTGTCGGTTTCCTTCGCGCCCGGATTGATCAACATGATCTTTCAGGACCGGGCGTCCTATGTGGTGCTGATGGCGGCTGTCCTGTTCGTGATTGGCGCGATCACGCTGCTGATTGAGCGTTCGGCGCTTGGCTACTCCCTAGCGGCGATGCACGAAGACGAGGATGCGGCCGAAGCGCTGGGTATCGACACGATCCGCGTCAAGCTGATTGCGATCGCGATCTCCGCATTTCTCAGCGCGGTTACCGGCACGCTCTATGCCTTCTACATCCTGCTGATCGAACCAACGACAGTCCTCGGCATCGGCTTTTCTGTCGAGATAGCGCTGATTGCGATCATCGGGGGTATGGGAACAGTTCTTGGGCCACTTGTCGGCGCCATCCTGATCGTCCCACTCAGCGAGTATCTGCGGGCCGAATTCGCTGCCAGCCTGCAGGGCCTCTATCTGCTGATCTATGGCACGATCCTCATCATCATGGTGGTGTTCCTGCCCAACGGTCTCATCAGCGCCATCCGCGATCCCCGCAGTGTTTTGCGCCGCGTGCGGCGCCGCAAGGGTGCATCCTCACACACCGGGGAGAAAGCTGATGCTTGAAGTCAGGCACCTCACCAAACGGTTCGGCGGCCTCGCTGCGGTCAATGATGTTAGCCTTACGCTGAACAAGGGCGAGATCCTCGGCCTTATCGGTCCGAACGGGGCCGGCAAGACGACGTTCTTCAACTGTGTGGCGGGCGCGATGCAACCGTCCGAAGGACAGGTTTTCCTGGAAGGCCGCGAGCTGACTGGTAAAAAAGCACATGATGTCTGCCGCGCCGGCATCGGCCGGACCTATCAGATCGTCAAACCCTTCGGCAAATTGTCCGTGCGGGACAATGTCGTGGTCGGCGCTCTCAACCAGACCCGCCATGTGGCCGAAGCAAGACGCATCGCGGATGAAGCGCTCGAACTCACCGGCCTGGCCGATCAGCGCGACGTTCTCGCAGCGAGCATGCCGTTGCCGCGGCGCAAGCGGCTAGAGATTGCCCGCGCGCTGGCGACAGGGCCGAAAATCCTGCTTCTCGACGAGGTGATGGCGGGCCTGAATCCGTCAGAAGTGGAACTCGCTATCGAACTGATCAAAAAGTTGCGGTCGAGCGGTATTGCCATCCTCATCATCGAGCACCTGATGCGGGTCATTACGAGCGTCAGTGATCGCATCGTTGTCATGCATCACGGGGAGAAGCTGGCCGAAGGCGCTCCGTCCGCCGTCATGAACGATCGGAAGGTCGTTGAAGCATATCTCGGGGAGGGATTCATTGCTCAAGATTGAGGCTCTCGACGCTTATTACGGTGAAGCCCAGGCGTTGTACGACGTCTCGCTTCACATCGACCGGGGAGAAGTCGTTTCCGTGCTGGGTGCAAATGGCGCCGGCAAAACGACGCTGATCAATGCGCTCTCCGGCACCATCGACCGGGTCGGTACGGTTTCCTTCGACGGTCACCGGGTCGACCGTCTTCAACCGCATGTGATCGCGGCCCGAGGGCTCGTCCAGGTGCCTGAGGGGCGACGGCTCTTCAATTTCATGTCGGTCAGAGAGAACCTCGAGCTTGGCGCCTACTCCCGACATGCCCGTGCCCATGTCCCGGAAAACATCGACAAGGTATTCACCCTGATGCCGCGCCTCGCGGAACGGTCCGGCCAGATGGCGGGTTCGTTGAGCGGTGGCGAGCAGCAGATGTGCGCCATCGGACGAGCGATGATGGCAATGCCGAAAATGATCATGTTCGATGAGCCGACCCTCGGTCTGGCGCCGATCATGGTCGACATGGTGTTCAAGCTGCTCAATGACATCAAGGCCAGCGGCCTGACGATCCTGCTCGTCGAGCAGAACGTGAAGCATGCGCTCGCGGTCTCGGACCGGGCCTATGTCATCGAGAACGGCAGGGTCGTGCTTGGTGGCAAGGCGGCCGAGTTGATCAACGATCCCCAACTGAAGGTGGCGTATCTCGGAGGATAACTCGCGTCACTGACGGGCAAGACAGTATAACCAGGAGGAAGAGAAATGCGTATGAAAATCTTAACAGGGTTCGCCCTTGCGGCGGGTCTGTTGCTCAATGGGGCGGCCGCTTACGCGGAGGAGGACATCAAGATCGGTGTCATGTTCCCGCTTTCGGGCCCGATGGCGCTCATCGGCAACGAAGCCTATCAGGCTGCGGAAGTGGCGCGCGAAATGTTCAACGAGCGCGGCGGTGCCAATGGCAAGAACGTCACTTTCGCAGTTGCGGACGCGCCTGGACCAACACAGGGCAATGCCGAGGCGACGCGGCTCGTGGTGCCCGAGAATGTGCCCCTGATCGCGGGAACCTATGCGTCCTCGATCGCGCTCGCGGCAAGCGAAGTCACCGAACGGGAAGGCGTCCTTTACTGGGAGACCATTGCGGTTGCCGACAAGTTCACTAGCCGCGACTATCAGAATGTCGTGCGCCTGACCTTCAATGCCTCCATGATGGGAGAAACCGCGGCCGATTTCACCAAGGATCTCGCCTCCAAACTCGGCAAGACCCCTGAAGAGTTGAAGGTTGCCGTCATCTCCGAAGATTCGGAGTTCGGCCAGTCGGTCGGTCAGGCCGCAGCCGAGCGCGTCGAGGCCAACGGCATGCAGCTTGTTGCCGATGAACGTTACAACAGGACCGTAACGGATCTGTCCTCGCTTATCCTGTCGCTCAAGTCAGTCGCGCCGGACGTCGTGATCGCGACTTCCTACCTCAATGATGGCGTTTTATTCGTGCGTCAGGCGCGCGAGCTGGACTTCAACATTGGGGCCCTGGTCGGGATCGGAACCGGCTATGCGCTTCCTGACTTCCTCGAAGCGACCGGCAAGAATGCGGAAGGAATCTTTGATGTCGATGGACCGGCATCGCCCAATATCTCCAATCTCCCCCAGGAAACGCAGGAGGTTTATGGAGAATTCCTGGAGAAATTCCGTGCCGCAACTAGCCGTGATCCCGGTCCTCTGGCATTGATCTCGTTCGGCGGCTTCTGGACCCTCTTCAACGAGGTGCTTGCCAAGGCGCCGGATACATCAATCGACAGCCTCAGGAAGGCCGCTTATGAAATCGACCTGCCGATGGGGTCGCTGCTGACCGGCGCCGGCGTGAAACTCCAGCCTCTCGGAGAGCCGAACCAGGGACAGAATACCCGGGCCCAGCTTTCTGTCATGCAGTGGCAGGACGGCAAACTGCAGGTGGTCTGGCCTGAAGCAATCGCGCTCGAGGATATCAAATCGGTTCCGTTGGAGCCGTGGAACCAACGCTGACACCATCTTCCCCGCCGGGCGCTTTGCGTCCGGCGGGTATGCCGCTCGAAGTGAGGTTGAGACGATGACGATGACGATGACGCCAATCGAGCAATTGCATCAAGCGGCACTTCAAGCCACTGCGGCAAAAATATATTCCGGCGATAGGGCCATTTCCTATGCCGACCTGTACGAGCGAAGCCTGCGCGTCGCAGGAGGTCTGAAAAAGCTCGGTATCGGACGGGGAGACCGCGTCGCCTTCTGGCTTCCCAACAGCCTGCCTTACCTGGATGTGCTCTATGCGTGCATGCATGTCGGTGCGATCGGCGTTTCCATCAATACACGGTTTCGCCGGGCCGAAGTGGAATCCATCCTGTCCCGTACCGGCGCGAAGGCCATCGTGCTCTGGCCAGGGTTCAAGGATATTCCCTTCGTCGACATACTGAGGGAGCTCGATCCTGCTGCAATTGCAGGATTGCGCACTGTAATTCTGTGCGAGACGAGTGCATGGACGGTCCCCATTGAGGGCGTGAGAGTCGCGTATCACGCCGAGCTTGTTGGCGAGGCGCCGATTACCAGCGAAGCCGATGCCGATGCGCGAAGCATGATTTTCCCGACCTCGGGCACCACCAGCGCCCCTAAATTTGCCGTTCATACCCAAGGCCGGATCGCACGCCACGCGGCACAGGTCGCCAGCGCAATGGGCTACGATGCGCCGAACGCCCACCTGCTGCAGGCGGTGCCATTTTGCGGGATCTATGGTTTCAGCCAATGGGTCGCGACCGTGGCCGGCCAGGCAAGCGCGAGCCTCATGCCGCTGTTCGAGCCGCGCGCCGCTGGCGATCTGGTCCGTGCGCGCAACATCACGCATCTCAATGGTCCTGACGACCTGCTCAAGCGCCTGCTGGAGGCCTTTCCCGACGAGCATCCCTTTCCGTCGGTGCGCGAGGTCCTGTTTGCCAGTTTCAATCCGACATTGTCGGATTTCATCCATGAAGCCGACGCGCGCGGCCTGCACATCGTCAACGGCTTCGGCATGAGCGAGATATTCTCGTTCTTCTCACGCAGAGACACAACCGCGCCGCCCGAGCTGCGCAAATATCCGGGCGGCGTTCCCGTCAATCCTGAGGCGCAGGTCCGGGTCCGCGACACCGATACCGGCGAAATCGCGCCCCACGGGCAGGTCGGCAGCCTCGAAGTCTGCTCCGACACGCTGTTTGTGGAATACTGGGGCGATCCGGATGCGACCCATGCGGCCTTTACCGACGATGGCTATTTCATCACCGGCGACCTGGCCTCGATGGAGGACGGCGGTTCGTTCCGGCTGCTGGGACGCGACGGGGACTTCCTTCGCCTGGGCGGCTTCCTCGTCAATCCAGCCGAAATTGAAACAGTACTCAAAAACGTGTCCGGAGATGTCGATATCGTCGTCGTCGAGGCGGCTTCGCCGCGGGGCAACAAGGCGGTCGCATTTTACCGGCTCAGTCCCGGCCAGACCCTTGATGAGGCGGAGGTTCGCCAACGCGCCAAGGGCTTGCTGGCCGATTTCAAGGTGCCGCAGCATTTCATCCATGTCGACGCCTTCCCCGTTGCCATCAGCCCCAACGGAGAAAAAATCCAACGGCGCCGATTGAAAGAAAGGGCTGCGGAATTCGTTGCGGCACTTATCACCGATGCTTGAACAACATATTCCGGAGATTACCGTGTCATCAGAAGCATTTACCGCACTAGTCATCGACGACGAACAGGGAAAGCCGAAGGCGCATTTCATATCGCTCAAGCTGACCGATCTGCCGGCCCATGATGTCCTGGTCGAGGTCGCCTATTCGACGCTCAACTACAAGGACGGCCTGGCCGTCTCGGGAAAGGGCCGGATCGCTCGCAAGCTTCCGATGGTGGCCGGCATCGACATCGCCGGAACGGTGGTCGAATCCGCGTGCGAAGAGTGGAAACCCGGCGACAAGGTGATCGTCAACGGCTGGGGCATGTCGGAGACGGAGTGGGGCGGGTACACGCGGTTCCAGCGGGTCAAGAGCAACTGGCTGGTGCGGTTGCCAGACGCATTCAGCCTGCAGGAAGCCATGGCGATCGGCACTGCCGGCTACACAGCGGCGCTGTGCGTAGATGCCCTGGAAGCCTGGGGCCGCATCCAGGAGCGGGACCGCGAGATTCTGGTGACGGGCGCGGCGGGCGGCGTCGGGTCGGTGGCGATCAGCCTTCTGGCGAAGGCGGGCTATTCGGTCGCGGCCGCGACCGGGCGGCCGGAAACCCATGACTACCTGACCAGCCTTGGAGCCAGCAGTTTCGTCACCCGCCAGGAACTGTCTGAAAAGGGCGGACCGCTGCAAAAGGAAAGATGGTCCGGAGCGGTCGATTCCGTCGGCTCGCAGACGCTGGCCACGGTGCTGTCGCAGACCGTCTATGGCGGAGCGGTGGCGGCCTGCGGCCTGGTCGGCGGCGTGGATCTGCCGTCCTCCGTGCTTCCGCACATTCTGCGCGGCGTCGCCCTGATCGGCGTGGATTCGGTCATGGCCCCGCTGGCAAAGCGGGAGCTCGCCTGGAAACGCCTGGCGCGCGACCTCGACAAGCAGAAGCTCGCAGCCATCACAACCGTCGAGCCGATGTCACGCCTGCCGGAGCTGGCGAACGACATTCTCGCGGGCAGGATCCGAGGAAGGGTCGTGATCGATATTTCCGGGTAGTACAGCCGCGCCTCATGGAGACGACGGGCTTCGCTTCTCGCGGCGTTGGCTACTGCACCTATGGGTGCGGAGCGCAGCATGCGACCAGACGTCAGTTGATGGTGTCAGGCCTTGGCGGTGCGCCTTCGACGCGCACAACAATCACCACAGAAGTGTGCATTGGGACATGCGGCCCCACACCCCGTAGTGTGAAATGAGGCCCCGAAGCGGAAATCATTTCCGCTTCGGGGCCGGGAGTGGACGGTGCGGGCTAACGCACTCCAGAAGATCATCTACTGGGTCGTCATGTATCTGGTGATGCCGGCCGTCATGATCACCGGGATAATCTATCTGTGGCCGGATCTGGCTCCGCGCAGATGTTCGGGATGGACGGGCTTCTGCCGATCGCAGTGGTGCACTACCTGTCAGGCCTGGCGATCGTGCTGTTCCTATTCGGCCATATCTATCTGGGAACCTGCGGCGGAAAGGTCTCCACCCACTTCAAGATGATGTTCACCGGCTGGCACGAACACTGATGGTGTGACCGACGCCGGGCGAGGCCTCGCGTGCTAGCCGAGGTCGGCGCAGAAGGCGCGGTTGAACGGGGGCGGCATCTGCAGGAGGTGAGAAAGGGAACAGGGATGCTGGGCTACAAAGTCTTCGCCGGCGCATCGACATCGACGGCCACGGCTCCGAAGCCACGACGAAACAGGCAAGGGTCGTTCTGGATACCAGGCATGGCGGGGCGGGGTGATGCCTTCAACCCGGCCGAAATGCTGCTGGCGAGCATGGCGGCCTAAATCCTCAAGGGCGCCGAGCGGATGAACTCGATGCTCTCCTTTGATCTGCGCGGTGTGGAAGTGAGCCTGCACGGTGTGCGGCGGGATAGCAGTATGATCCGCATAGACTATGAGATCGTCGTCGACACGGAGGAGGGCGACGCACGGCTCGACCTGCTGCACCGAAACCTCCAGAAATACGGCGCCATCTTCAACACGCTTGCGGGAGTCACGGACCTTGCCGGAACCATCAGGCGCAAGGCCGGGTGAAGTGACGCGTGGAATGGCGCCGAATTGTGGGCCGCGTCAGTTCTTATCCGGCGTAACCCTGACCTCGCGATACCTTCCTTTCCAATCATCTTGGTCACCCAAGCAAACCGGCAGCTTATGGGGAGGCAAGCTTCGCCCGTTGCGCTTGAAAGCCCGTGGACAGGGCTGAGACATCATCTCCTAGCATCACAAAGCTCGGCCCCAGGCCGAGGGCCGCCTCCCTCATCACGTCACCGGCTGCCGGAAGTGCCCAGCGTTTCCCGGCGCTTGTTGCGGCAGCGGCAATGTGTTGCATGTCCGCAATGTCGGCCGGCGCTTCGGCAAATGCGCCCCTGCCGCGCGTCACCGAAAGATCTGCGGGTCCCATGAACAGGCCGTCAACGCAAGGCAACGCCGCGATTGCAGCCGCGTCGGCGAGGGCTTGGGCGGTTTCGATCATGGCATAGCAAAGGCGTTGATGATTCTCTCTAACAAAAAAGCGGTCGTCTGCGGCGTTGTAACGCTGCGTCCTGCCATATCCAACGCCGCGCGTTCCGAGTGGCGCGAATTTCGCATATTCAGTCACCTCCCTGGCATGTTGATGCCCGAGGATCTGGGGCAGGATGATTGCGTCGGCGCCGATATCGAGCGCGTGCTGAATATTTGGCCGGGTCGCTTCTGCGACACGGACAAGGGCTTGCAGTCCGATCGACTGGCAGAAGGGCAGCAGCCGATCAAGCGCGCGCAGGTCCAGAATTCCATGCTCCATATCGAACACGACCAGTTCAAAGCTCGCCAACCGGGCAATTTCACAGGCTTTTTGGTTGTCACTTTCAAGCCAGAAGCCGGTGGCTGGCTTCAGGTGGTCGGATAAGGCGGTCATGACAGGTCCTTGGATTGGAAGAGGTTGGTGGAATCAGGCGATACTCTTGCGCACATGGGCGGCAAGAGCCTGGGCGGCGGTTTCAAAAGCTTTATCGCGATAGCAGATCATGACATTGGCGTCGGACAGGCGAGGGAGCCCCGAATCGGCGCCCAGGATGCGCAGACCCTCGGTGACTTCAGTTTTGCCCATGGCGGTAACGCCGATGCCGGCGATGACGGAAGCGCGAATTCCCGCCATCGTGCTGCTGGTGGCGACGTTCGCCCATGGCTGGCCGGCGCTGGAGAGAGCTTTTTCGGCTGCGTTGCGGTAAAAACATGGATCTGGCAGGGTGATGAGGGGGACCGGCTCGCGGAGCGGGCTGGGGACAGCGCTCGATGTCACCCAAACCAGTTGCTCCGACCAGAGTGGAAATGAGTTTGGGACATCGGTTTCCCCAGCGATGACGATAATGTCGTTTCGCCCCTGCCACATATCGAGCATCAGCCGGTTGCTCAGCTTCACATCGACTTGCAGCTTGGCGTCGGGAAAGACCTTGGCGAAGGAATGCAGGACGGCGGGTAGACGGTAGTTGCCCAGTTCCTCCAGAATGCCAAGGCGCACAAATGTCTTGAATGTCGGCAAAGTCAGCCTCGCCATTGCCTCGTCATGAAGAGCAATGATCTGGCGAGCGTAATCCATCAAGGTAACGCCGGCGGGCGTCAATGGAATGCCGCGGGCCGAAGTGCGCTCAAAGACCTGCCCTCCGACACGCTCTTCCAGGCGCTTGATCTGCAGACTTATCGCTGGTTGGCTGCGGCCGAGAATATCGGCGGCCTGCGAAAAGCCACCAGCCTGGTGAACGGTTGCGAAGGCACGCAACAGATCGATGTCAAGATGACCAGGAGTCATTCGTATTTCGATTCCTTATAGAAGTCATAAGATCAATAAATTTGATAAATACGCTATCAGCGATTAGCGTCTTGTCAAGTGGAGGAGAGACGATGGGAAAACAGGGAGCCTCGGGACGGCTTGGTGAGAAGGGGCAGTTGGCTTTTCTTCTTTTGCCGCCATTGCTGACCTTGCTTGTGCTGTTTGTTGCGCCGATCTCCCTTCTGGCGGTCTATGGTTTCTGGGCTCTGGACGACAGCTACAACATCCAGCAGACCTTCCAGCTGACGCAGTACAGAAAGATCGCCAATGATCCGCTGTATTTAGGCACCCTTTTCACCTCGGCCGGAATGGCCCTCATCACCACCGCCGGCGCGCTTCTGCTGGCGCTGCCTTTGGCATACTACATCGTCCGTTTCGTCTCCCCGCGTTGGCGCGCGCTGCTGGTGCTTGCGCTAATCGTTCCGGGCTGGGTGAGCGTGTTGATCCGGACCTATTCATGGAACCTCGTCATCGGGGAAGCCGGCCTCATGAACTGGCTTCTGCTGTCGGTGGGAATCGTTGACGAGCCCATCAAGCTGCTTTTCACCAAGACCTCAGTCGTTATCGGGCTGATCTATATCTATTTGCCTTACATGCTGGTGCCGATCTACGCCTCGATCGAACGCCTCGACAACTCCATCCTTGAAGCCGCCGAAAATCTTGGCGCGGGACCGATCCGCCGTTTCATTCACATAACCTTGCCCCTGATCGCGCCCGGGATCCTTGCCGGCTGCATCATCACCTTCATTCCCGCGATTGGCGAATATGTCGTGCCTAACATGCTCGGCGGCCTCAAGGGTATGATGTATGGCAATCTCATCACCACAGCCTTTTCGAATTTCGATTGGCCGTTGGGTTCGGCGCTGTCGATGGTTCTTCTCGGGAGCATTCTTGCATGCCTGCTGGTCGTCGGACGGTTCCTCAATGTCAACCGCAGCATGCTTGGGCAGGAGTAGGCAAATGGTGGCGCGCTGGATGCTCGGGCTTTTTTCCCTCGTAGTTTTTGTCATGGTTTACATGCCGATTGCACTGGTGGTCATTACCAGCTTCAATCAAGAAGCAATCACCACATTGCCAATCGAGAATTTTGATACCCGCTGGTATTACAAGCTGTTTGACAATGCGAAGATGCTTGAGGCCCTATGGACCAGCATGCAGATCGGGCTAATCTCGACGACGCTTGCCACAACGCTTGGTCTTCTGTCCGCGCTCGCCATCGTCCGGCATAATTTTCGCGGAAAAAGCCTCTTCATGCTCCTGACCGTAATGCCCATGCTGGCGCCCGGCATTATCATGGGTGTGTCGCTTCTTCTCTTTGCCCGATATGTCGGATTTCAAACCGGCTTTGTTGCCGTGCTGCTGGGACATACCCTGCTGGCGTTGCCGTATTGCACCTTCATCCTGATCTCCAGCCTTGCCCGCTTCGACCGGTCGCTAGAAGAAGCAGGGCGAGGACTTGGAGCAGGGGAATTGGCGGTGCTCAGGCGCATTACGCTGCCGGGGATCGCGCCCGGCATCATCGGCGCCGCCCTGTTTGCCTTCACCATTTCGATCGGCGAGTTCGTCGTCAGTTTCTTCCTGACGTCTGCTGGCACGACGACACTGCCCATCAGGATCTATTCTATTGTCAAGGTGGGAATTACGCCGGAGATCAATGCCGTGTCCACGCTTATCCTGCTGACAACAGTTGTGGTGAGCGCCATGGCACTCCGTTTGACTTGGACCAAACGTGTTTAAATCCCTGGGAGGAATGGAAATGATGAAAAGACGTCAAATGCTAGCGGCCACGGTTGCCGTCATCGCAATAGGTCTTGCACCCCCTGTCTTCGCACAAGACAAGCAAATCGGCGGCGAGATCAATGTCCTTAGTTGGGGCAACTATATCGACTTCGCCCTGCCGGCTTTCGAGAAAAAATTCGGCACCAAGGTCAATATCGACTATTATGCCGACGAAAAGGAAGCGATGAACAAGATTAGGGCCACCGGGCTTGGCACCTACGATATCGTCTTTCTTGGGGTCGGCTTCGAAGAAGTGGCGATGAAGCAGGCGCTTATCGACCCGATCGATGTCACAAAGCTCGTCAACTTCAAGGACATGTATGCGCCGTTTCAGAGGCCGAAGGCCGACGGTGTGCACCACCATGTCACCTATTCCTGGGGCGCCAATGGCTTGATCGCCTACGACCCGTCGAAAACCGGCGGCGAGATCAAGTCGTGGAAAGAGGTCTATTCGGGCAAGTTCGAGGGCCGCATCGGCAAGATCGACAAGTCGAACGAACAGACCTACCGGACGACCTTTCAGTCCGGCATGGAATATGGGCCGTTGACCGACGACCAGTGGGCAACCATCGCCAAGACGCTTGAATCCAGCATGCCCCAGGTGAGAACCGTCTATCAACATTATGACGAAATGGCGCAGCTTCTAGCGGCGGGCGAAATCTGGATCGCCGACACCGACGACGGCGGCTACCGTCAGGCAAAGGCGAAAGGCGTCAATATTGCCCTGGCCTATCCTGAGGAAGGATTTATCGCCTGGTATGATGGTCCTTGTCTGGTGAAGGATGCGCCAAATCAGGAAGCAGCCTATGCCTTCATTGATCACATGATCTCGCCGGAAGTCCAGGCACAGCTTGGCAAGGAACTCGGCTATGCGCCGGCCAATCAGAAAGCGGTGGCGCTGATGGATCCGGCTCTTCGGGCTAGCCTTGGCGTTGATGAAGCAGAGGCCAACCTGACGCGCGTGCAATTCCAGCGTTCGCTCGGTGCGGCATATGAAGGCAAAGCGACCGAGGTTTGGCAGAAAGCCAAAGCTCAGGTTCAGTAAGAGACCTGCGGCCGGACGGAGGTTCCGTCTGGCCGCCCATCCTCCAAGGGAAATATCGTGACCCTCAAGCTTGATAGCGTTGAAAAATCCTTTGGTGACTTTCGGGCCGTCAAGGGTGTCAGCTTTTCGCTGGCTAATGGTGAGGTTTTAAGTCTCCTGGGGCCTTCGGGGTGCGGCAAGACGACAACCCTGCGTATGATCGCCGGATTCGAGCAGCCAAGCGCCGGAACCATCTATCTCGCCGGGCGGGAGATTACCCATGTGCCAGCCCGTCATCGCAACATCGGCATGGTGTTTCAATCCTACGCGCTGTTTCCGCACATGAGCGTTGCAAACAACATCGCATTCGGGCTTCGGATGCGCGGAATGGGACGTGCTGACAGGGATGAACGTGTCCGATCTGCCCTCGATATCGTCCGCATGAGCGCTTTTGCCGAGCGGTCACCCAAGCAGCTTTCGGGCGGTCAGCAACAACGGGTGGCCCTGGCGCGGGCCTTGGCAATCAGACCGGACATCCTGCTGCTGGACGAACCACTTTCGGCGCTCGATCTTAAGCTGCGCGGGGAAATGCGAGACGAAATCAACCGCATTGTTCGCGAGTTGAAAATCACCACTGTCTTTGTCACTCATGATCAGAGCGAGGCGCTCGTCCTGTCCGATTATGTCGCTGTGATGAACGACGGCGTCGTCGAGCAACTCGATACGCCAAACCGGTTATACCACAATCCCGAAACACCTTTCGTGGCCGATTTTATTGGCGGTGCCAACGTGATCAAGGGCGTCGTCGTGTCGGGTGATCGATTCAATGCCAATGGCGACACGTTGATCCCGATCCCGGGGGGTACGAACCGGGACGTAAAGTTCATTGCCATTCGCCCGGAGGACATACGACTGGTAGCGCCTGCCGAGCCGGCCGACCTTTCCGGCGAAGTCGAACAGTGCCGTTTCCTGGGAGGCGTCACCGAATATGATGTGAGGATTTCGCCATCCAGCATGCTGACGGTTCGAAATGAGAGTTACGCCCCGTTCCAAAAGGGCGACCACGTTCACTTGAGCCTCCGGCGCGACCGGATTGTCTGTCTTCTTGGAAAATGAGTGGCCAAATATGAAAATTACCGGGCTCGAAGTGTTTTGCCTCGACTATAAAATGCCCTATCCGCTGACTTATGCCCGCGGAGAATATCAGACGCGTGAAGCACTGCTTGTCAAGGTTTACACCGATGATCCGGATATTTTCGGCTGGGGTGAAGCGGCGATGTGGGGCGGCCCCTGGGCAACCACCGCGACGGTGCTTGAAAAACAGATCCAGCCGCTGATTGTAGGCCACGATCCCAGGCGGCCGGAATTTCTGTGGGAGAAAGTTTATCAGGAGACCTATTACCACGGGCGCAAGGGCATACTCCTGTCCTGCCTTTCGGCGGTGGACATCGCGTTGTGGGATATTCTCGGCAAGGCGTCAAACCAGCCGGTTTGGCGGCTCCTGGGTGGCTTTGCACGACCGCTACGCGCCTACGCCTCATCTGGCTACTACCGGCGCGACTACTCCACGAACGATCTCGCCGCCGATGTGTCAGCGGCCCGAGCTGCGGGCTACCGCGGCTATAAGATGAAAGTGGGCAACATCGCCTCGGCTGTCCATGCAGACGTTCTGCACGACACGCCCTTGCGTGTGACCATGAAAGAGGATTTCGCCCGTGTTCGCGCCGCCCGGGATGCGCTTGGCAGCGATCTCGACCTGATGTGCGATGCGACGACGTCGCTCGATGCGCGCACGGCCATGACCTATGCCGATGAATTCGAGGGCGTCGGCGTGCGCTGGTTCGAGGAGCCAACCCAGCCGGAAAACATTGCCGGCTGCAGTGAACTGGCGCGGCGCACGCGAATCCCCATTGCGGGTTTCGAAACCGAGACCAGCAAGTTCAATTTCGCCGCGCTCATGGATGCAGGCGCAATCCAGATGGTTCAGCCCGACGTCATCCAGGTCGGCGGCATTACGGAGGCGCGCAAGATTGCCGCCTATGCCCAGATGCGTCACCTGAGCTTTTCCAGCAAGAACTACAGTACCGCGGTCAGCCTCGCGGCCTGCCTGAACTTGCTCTACGCGCTTCCAAATGCCGACTATTTTGAATGTGACATGGACCCGTCTCCGTGGCGCGACCAATTTCTGCGCACTCCCTTGTTCACATTGGATGACGGCATGGTCCAACCATTCGATCGGGCTGGACTTGGGCTTGATATTGATGAATCCGCCCTCGCGGCCTGGAGAGTACAACCGTGACGACTCAAATATTCGACGCTACACTGTTTCGCGGCAAGGTCGCACTGTTGACAGGGGCGGCAACCGGCATTGGTGCAGGTATTGCCAAGGCCTTTGCTGACCTTGGCGCCAATCTGGTTTTGCAGGATATCAATCTGGCTGAGCTCGAAAAGCGGGCCAAGGAACTTGAGCGGCCCGGACAGACGGTCGCCATCATCGGCGGCGACCTTTCTATTGCCGGAACAGCCGGCAGCGTTTTTGACCAGGCGCTCGCATTACACGACAGGATCGATATCCTCGTCAACAATGCAGGCCGCTCCTGGAGTGTCACGACGGACAGCATTACTGTCGAACGCACAGACGAATTGATGGAGTTGAACTTCAACAGTGTGCTTTGGCTTTCAAAACGCTTCATCGCCCATGTCCGCGAGCATGGGAAAGGGGGCTCCATCGTGCAGGTCGCCTCAACTGCCGGCATCACCGGCTTTCAGCGCCGGGCGGTCTATTGCGCCACAAAATTCGGGGTGATCGGTTTGAGCAAGGTGCTGGCGCTGGATCACGCCCGCGACAATGTCCGCGTCAATTCAATTCTACCCCATGTTGTCGACACAGATATGTTCCGCACAGTGGCGTCACCCGAGGATGCTGCACGATGGAAAGCGGAAATCCCGATGGGCAGATTTGCCCGCGTCGAGGACGTCGCCAATCTCGCGATATTCCTGTGTTCTCCTGCAGCCACCTATCTTACAGGTGGCCTCTATCCAGTCGACGGCGGCGCCATGACCGGTTCTTTTGGAGGTTGACGATGACAGTCATACGGATGGCAAGCCCTTACAGCGAGCCCGGTTTCTGGTTGATGAGACCGAATGAAAACGCTTGTGAAATTGCCTCGATACTGGGTTACGGGACTGTCATTATCGACATGGAACATGGAACGTTCGAACCAACCACGGCTGCGCGCAGCATTACCATTGCCAAGGCTCTGGGCATGACCGTCTACACGCGGGTTGACAGCGCTGAGCGGGTGGCGATTCAGCATGCGCTTGATTTTGGCAGTGATGGGGTGATCCTGCCGCAAATTACCGGTTTGGAGCATGCCCGCGCCGCGACCGCCTTTGCGAAATTCCCGCCCCTCGGCGCGCGAGGATTCGGCGGTGGCAAGACAGTCAACTATATGCCGGCGCCTCGTCATTTCGTCGAGTCCGAAAATCGCCGGACGAAATGCTGGGTGATGATCGAAACTGTTCAGGCGCAGGAAGATGTGGAAGCCATAGCGGCTCTGGAAACCGTCGATGGCCTGTTTATCGGCCCCAACGATCTTTCGCTCGCCCATGGGCGCGGCGAATATCTTGCAGACGGCAGCGATCACGATGACATAAGGCGGATCGCCCGCGCCGCGCAGGCACAAGGCAAGCCTTGGGCAATGCCGATCGCCAGTACGGCAGACCGGGATCTCGCCCATAGCCTGAACATTGCGTTCATGGTGACAACCGATGATTTGACAGCGTTGCGCGACGGACTCGCCGCTGGCCTTCAGCTGGTCGAGGAGCCACAATGACCCCCGGCGAAACCATATGCATCAACGGAGTATGGGAAACGGGAGCGGCGCAAGGTCTGCCCGTAATCGACCCGACAACCGAAAACACTATCACCCTTGTTGCAAGCGCAAGCGAAGAGCAGATCAGCCGCGCGGTTGGCGCAGCTGCTGCCGCGCAGCCGGCATGGGCGTCGGTCGAAGCCTGGCGGCGTGCAGATGCCTTGCGCGCGGCAGGCGCCTGCCTGCGTGAAAACCTTGAAGAGTTGGCGGATCTCATCTGCCTTGAGGTAGGCAAGCCAATCGCCAAGGCGCGCGAGGAAGTTGAGAGTGCTGCAACGAGTTTCGAGTTTGTGGCGCAGTGGGACCGGCGGATAGAGGGCGAAATTGTTCCCTCCGACAATCTCGACGAGACAATTCTTCTGACACGCGTTCCCATTGGCGTTGTCGCTGCGATTACCGCTTGGAATTATCCGCTCGACCTTTTCGTTCGCAAGGTGGCGCCTGCCCTGATTACCGGCAATGCCGTGGTGGTTAAGCCGACCGAAGTTGCGCCCCTGGCCTGCATACGGGCTATCCAGCTGATAACCGCGACCGGTTGCCTGCCTCCGGGTGTCCTCAACCTCGTCACTGGCGGCGGTGCGGTCGGTGCAAGCTTGTGCGCAGATGCCTGCGTCCGCATGATCACGATGACGGGCCATCGCGATACCGGCAAGCGGATAATGGCGATCGCCGCCAAAACCTTGGCGCGTGTGGCGCTCGAACTCGGCGGCAGCGCCCCGGCCATTGTCTGGAAAGATGCCGATCTCGATCTGGCGGCCGATGCGATTGCCTTTGCCAGCTTTGAGAATACAGGGCAGGTCTGCACCTCTTCCGAACGTATTCTGGTGCATGCGGATATTCATGACAGCTTCGTCGGGCGACTTGTTGAGCGGGCCAACAAGCTGCGGGTCGGGGACCCCCGCAGCGACGTCGATCTTGGGCCGGTGATCAACCGGGGCCAGTTCGATAAGGTGACCGCCGCTATAGATCTTGCGCGCAGTGAAGGGGGGGTGATCCGGTGCGGCGGATATGGCCCTCCCTCCCTGCCAGCGCAGGGCTACTGGGTCCGTCCAACCGTCATTACCGATGTGACCCCGGATATGACCTTGTTCAATCAGGAGACATTTGGGCCCATTGCGCCGGTGATATGCATTGACAACTATGAGGAGGCAATACGGCTTGCGAATTCCACCCGCTATGGCTTGTCAGCCTTTCTATTCAGCAATGATTACCGGCTGATCATGCGGGCTCAGCGCGACCTTGCCTGTGGCGAACTCTATATCAACCGAACAATGGGTGAGGCGCTGCAAGGCTTTCACAACGGGCACCAGGATTCCGGGATCGGCGGCGAGGACGGTAAACACGGCGTGCTCAAATACACGCAGATCCGCACAATATATCACCGGTACGGCTAGGCATATCATGGATGAGTTTGACTACGTCATCATCGGAGCTGGATCAGCGGGCTGCGTGCTCGCCAATCGTCTGAGCGCCGACGACCGCAACAGTGTGCTTCTAATCGAGGCAGGTGGCAGCGACCGTTCGCCGATCATCAAAATGCCGGCGGCAACCGATCTCTATGGAATTGGCAACCCGAAGTATGACTGGAATTATCGCACCGAGCCTGACCCGACCCGCAACGGCAGGCAAGACGTGTGGCCGCGCGGCAAGGTGATCGGCGGAAGCAGTTCTCTCTGCGGTCTGGTTTATATGCGTGGCCAGGCGAGTGACTATGACCATTGGGCCGAGCTGGGCAATCCGGGCTGGTCCTATGCCGACGTACTGCCCTATTTCAAGCGCAGCGAGACCAATGAGAACGGCGCCAATCACTATCGCGGTGGCGACGGGCCGCTGCACACGTCTAACCTGAGAAGCCGCCACCCGCTGGCGGAAAAATTTGTCGAGGCCGCGATCGCCACCGGTCTACCGACCAATAGTGATTTCAACGGCAAAACACAGTTCGGCGCCGGGTTCGTTCAGGCAAACCAGATATTCGGTCGTCGTCACAGTGCGGCCGACGCCTATCTGTCGCCGGTCCGAGGCCGCAAGAACCTTTGCGTTATTTCCAAGGCTCAGGTCTCGCGAGTCCTCATCGATAATCGCGTTGCGACGGGTGTGGAATATTACAGGCGCGACAACTCGCATCATATGGTCCGCGCACGGCGCGAGGTTATCGTGTCGGCCGGCGCCATTGCGTCGCCGCAACTTTTGATGTTGTCGGGCATCGGCAATGAAAACGAGCTCTCCGGTCTGGGCATTTCGACCCACCACAACCTACCCGGCGTCGGCAGGAACCTGCATGATCATGTGGGTGTTTATCTAACCTACAAGGTTAATCAACCAACCTATAATTCGGAAGCCGGTCCGGTCAAATCGGCAATCCACGGACTGAACTGGCTTCTGCGTGGACGCGGTCCAGCCACCGCCCCCGGCGCGCAGGCCATGGCCTTTGTCCGCTCCGAACCTTCCCAAGTTGACACCGACCTCCAACTGCATTTCACGCCGGTCGGCTACAAACTGACGCCAGACGATCTGATCATTCTCAAGGACCCGGTCGTGACAGCGATCCCGAATGTCAGCCGACCCCGGAGCCGCGGCCATATTGGCTTACGCAGCACGGATTTCCGCGATCCTCCGAGAATATTCAGCCGGTTGCTGGAGGCAGAATCCGACATGCGGGCATTGATTGCCGGTTGCCGCTATATCCGCCGCATTTTTGGAGCCCCGCCGCTCGCCGGCCATGTGGTGGAGGAAATGGCGCCCGGTAAACCCGAGATGACAGATGCAGATTGGGAAGCCTTTCTGCGTGAGGAAAGTGTGACGGTGTTCCACCCCGTCGGCACTTGCAAGATGGGACCTGATCCAATGGCCGTGGTCGACAGTTCTCTGCGCGTCCATGGCATCGCGAAATTGCGTGTCGTCGATGCGTCCATCATGCCGCAGCTGGTCAGCGGCAATACCAATGCACCGGCCATCATGATCGGAGAACGCGGAGCCGACCTTATTCTCGCCGACAACAAATGACGTCGGTTACCCGCATCGAAAGCGTCGATCTCTTCATGCTGCAGGCGCCGGACTTCGACCCGGCGCGCGATCCAGTACGCGACACGCTGCTCGTGCGCATCCGCGCAGGGCAACATGAAGGCTGGGGCGAATGCGAGGCGGCGCCATTTGTGTCGATCGCGGCATTCGTGACGCCTGAATCGCATAGCACGTCACGGCCGGTCAGCGCGTCGGTGCTGAATCAGAGGCTGGAGACGCCAGGCGACATTGCTGCCATCACCCGGCAGGTTTTCCATGACAGCATGAACATCCTACAAACGCCGCACATCTATTCCGGCGTTGAAATGGCGCTTTGGGACCTTCTTGGCAAAAGGCTGCAACAGCCGGTCTATCGCCTTCTGGGCTACGATCGGGCCTTTGCGAAACAGGCCTATGTCGTCGTTCCTTTCGCTCAAACTCCAGAGGAAACGCACCTGCGCATGCGCAAGGCGCACGACGCCGGCTACACCGCAGTCAAGACGGGCTGGAATGGGTTTGGGGGTGGAAATTTCCGCGCCGACCGCAACCAACTTGCCGCCGCCCGTGAGGCACTTGGGCCCGACATCCGGTTGTTCCTCGACGCGGCGCGCATCTGGCGCGGCGACGTCAATGCCGCCATTCGCTACGGCCCTTTGATGGATGAATTTGGCATCGAATGGGTCGAAGAACCATTCGATGGGACTGAATTCGCGGCCTATTCCGAGCTTTCCCGGTTGTGGGGTCGTCAGCGTGTCGCAGCAGGCGAGAATATTCACAGTCATGTCCAGGCGCTCCATTTGCTCGATATCGCCGATCTCGGTGTCATCCAGATCGACTGCGGCCGGATTGGCGGCATCGGCGCGGCCACCCAAATCGCCCGTCATGCCGACAGGACCGGAGCGTTCTACGTCAATCACACCTACACCTCGCATCTGGCGCTCAGCGCTGCGCTGCAAACATATGCCGGCCTTCCGCGCCATGACCTTTGCGAATATCCCATGGATCGGGCGTCTCTCTCCTGGAAGATCTGCAGAACGCACTTGCCCCTTGAGCCCGATGGCATGGTGACATTGCCAAACCTGCCGGGACTAGGGATCGAGTTGGACTTCGACGAAATAAAGAATTTCATTGTCGAGATGGAAATACGGCTGGGTCAAACCGTGATCTATCGAACGCCGGATGTTTAACGAAGTCACATCGCCATCCAACACTGGACGTGGAGAATAACAGAGGCTGCTACGGCTGACGCCGAGAAGCTTGGCCTGGCGCACGACCTGCAGTTTGTTCTCGCGGTAGATCATTTCTTCCGCCCAGCAATCCCGCCTTGCCGAGCGCACCGGACCAAAAATCGTTCTCCAGCGTCAGCTCCCGATCTTGGTGTGCAGGATTTTGACATCGACGGTGGGTGTCGTCGGTTTTGGCCGGGCTTCCTCCCCGAAAAGGCCGTCACCCCCTCAAGGAGCTGGACTTTCCACTGTTTGGTCTGGTTGGGGTGCACGTCGAATTGCCTCGGGCTCCGCCGACGGTGCCGAGGGGATTGCGATGCTGCGGTTCCTAAAACCGGTGTCGACAGCGTGGCCAGGATTTTCGGATCGTTGGTTGTCGGGGATGCGTCTTGAAGCTGAGCGCCTTTGTTTGGCGCCGGGCTATGCCGTTTATTTGGTTTGAGGCGATCTAATGCCAGGTTCGGCCGCCCCGGAAAGATCCAAACTCCAAGAGTTGCACTTTAGGCGGCAAACTGCCGGCGGCCACTTCGCGCAGTCTTAGTTTCGCTCGATCAATAACACTAAAGCGTGTCACAGCATTTCGGAATCCAGAATCAATGAGTGAGGGATTTGTGGCTCACTTTTGCCCATGGGAGTAAAACCGCCATGGCCAAGCGGCATCTTGTCCAGTTACGTGTGCTTACAGGTGGGTTCGTGGCATTTATAGTTACAACCTTTGCCAATTCGGGACCGCTTTACTGATTTAACCGGACAGGAAGCTTCTGGTATATAATATGATAACATCGAACGCCCGAAACGGGGGCGAAAACCGGACGACTTGTTCTTCGGCAAGTTTTGATCGTACTTCCGCCGCAAGCTGCGTCGGGCGTACACCTGATTGGAAGGGTCGTTGCTCGCGCCCGTACTGATGCATGCGTATTCCGGACTATCCGGCCGGTCATTCCAGCGACATCCGGCCACCTAAACCGGGGTATCCGGCCACCCTTGTTTAGCGGCTGCGAGGCCTGAGGTTTGGTTATCAGGATTGGGTGCTTTCGTCACCTGTTCCAAGTTTGGTTTTCCGCATGCTCTGGCCGTCGAGTTCGACGCGGTAGGCATTGTGGACGAGGCGGTCGAGGATGGCATCAGCGAAGGTGGGTTCCCCGATCACGTCATGCCATGTGTCAATGGGCAATTGGCTTGTGATCAAGGTTGAGCCCACCTCGTATCTGTCCTCGACGATTTCCATGAGATCACGGCGCTGACTGGCATTGAGGCGATCCGGCCCCCAGTCGTCCAGGATCAGCAGTTGGGTTTTGGTAAGGGCCTTGAAGAGACGCGGAAAGCGTCCGTCACCATGGGCCAGTTCCAATTCATCAAAGAGACGTGGCATGCGTTTGTACAGCACGGTGATACCGTCTCGGCATGCGGCTTGCGCCAGAGCGCAGGCCAACCATGTTTTGCCAACGCCGCAGGGGCCAGTGATCATCAGGTTGCGCTTGTCCTTGATCCAGCGCCCAGTCAGCATCTGCTGGAACAGGGCTTTGTCGAGGCCGCGCCGGGACTTGTAATCCACGTCCTCCGGCGACGCACCGACGTGGCGCAGTTTTGCTGTACGCATGCGGCTTTCAAATCGCTTCGTCTCACGACTGGCGGCCTCTCGATCAATAAGCAGCCCCAGCCATTCAGCGTGGCTAAGCCCGGCTGTGCCGTCCTGTTTCTGCATCTCGGCAAAGGCTTCTGCCATGCCGTCGAGCCTGAGTGTTTTGAGCTGATCCAGCGTGGGGTGATCAAGCATTCTCTATCCTCTTCAATGGAAGTAATCCGCACCACGGATATTGGGGTGAGTGATCGCAGGGCCGTCCGTGGTGGGTTCGCGGCGCTGACGGTCCAAACCATTCTTGAGAATGGAATGTAGGGATGTTTAGGAGTGGGCATTGATCTCAAGCGCACGTGAGCAGGCGGCATCCAGGCGCTCCCGTCCGAAGGACTTGGCCAGCCGTAGAACGCCGAGGGATCGTGTCCCATAGCGTGGTGTAGCTTTTGACATCCACGACGTTTTCCGGGCTTGGCCGGAGGGGATATCAGCGTGCCACCGCTGGCAGGCTGATGAGG
>Ga0076930_100468_pt1 | contig 39301 bp, 40 predicted proteins | sample HotLakConsoUCCRE_FD_71149 | JGI IMG/M metagenome (GOLD analysis project Ga0076930, IMG submission 71149) | Hypersaline microbial mat communities from Hot Lake, Washington, USA - Hot Lake Consortium UCC-RE (version 3) (version 3) ...
CCAGGCCGTGCCCATGCCGAACAGCGCCCGGGGCGCGCAGGCCGCCGAGATCAGCGCGTAGATCAGGACGAAATGCACCGCCCAGACGAGGCCGGGGGCGACCAGTGCCAGGATATCGCGCCCGCGCTCCATCACGTGGCCCCCGTCAGTGCGAATGCCAGCAACAGCCCCGCCGTCGCCAGCGCCATCGCGGCAAGGCCCTTGGCATAGGTGGCGAGGTTGAACGCGTGCCGCGCCTGACCGGGCCGCGTGGCGCCGCCGAGGTCGCGGGCGAGGTTGAAGAGCCCCCACAGCACCGCGACGACCGACAGCACCGCGACAAAGGCGCAGGTCGCCCAGATCACCGCGCCGAGGGCCGTGTCGACGGGCGAGACCGGCAGGATGGCCCAGCCCAGCCCCGCCGTCGTGCCGCTGGCGAAAAGGGCGGTCAGCGCCGACATGCCGCCGCTCGCCAGGATCCGGTGCGCCAGCGCCCGACGTCGCGCCACGACGCCCGCGCCAGTCATCGCCAGCGCCGCAAGGCCCGCGAGGATCAGCGGCAGCGCCTGCGGCCGCGCGGTCAGCCCGGCGAAATCGGGCCGGGTGTTCCAGAGGTAGAGCCCGGCGAAGATCAGCGAGGCATGGAGCGCGAAGAGGATGAGCAGCGTGCCCACGACCACCACATGGGTATGGCTCCGCCGGTCCGCGAGATCGACGGGCAGCATGCCGCCCGTCCCGTCGGGCCGGCTCACGCCCGCGTCCGACGGCTCCCAGCCCCAGACGAGGAAGGCCAGCACGGAAAACCCGATCCCCGCCACGGCGACCCAGTAGAACGAGGCCAGCGTCGCACCGAAGCCCACGGCGAGCCCCAGCGCCGAGATCAGCGGGATCCATGTCGGATGCGGCAGGCGGGCGATCTGGATCGGCTCTCCGGTGATCGGGTCGCAGCCGATCGTCTCCCGCCGGTTGTCGGCCGTGCCGCGCAGAAGGCCCTCCACCCGCTCGGCGCGCCGGTCCGTCAGTTCCGGCTGGTCCCAGAGCGGCTCGCGGCTGCGGATCGGCGGGATGGCGTGAAAGTTGAAATTGGGATTGGGCAGCGGATAGAGCCATTCCAGCGTCCCGGCCCCCCAGGGGTTGCGCCCCGCATGGGGCCCGACCCGGCGGTGCCGGAAGACATCCACCACGAAAAGCAGCACCCCGGCGGCGAGGATGTAGGCGCCGAGGGTGGACAGCAGGTTCAGCCGGTCCCAGCCGATACCTTCGGGATAGGTCGCGATGCGCCGCGGCATTCCCCGCAGCCCGGTCAGGTGCATCAGCAGGAAGGTCACGTTGAAGCCCGTGAACATCAGCCAGAAGACCCAGCGCCCCAGCACCTCCGACATCATCCGCCCGGTGAAGAGCGGCGCCCAGTAGTAGAAGGCGCCGAAGAGCGGAAACACCATGCCGCCGATCAGGACGTAATGCAGATGCGCCACCACGAAGTAGCTGTCATGGGCCTGCAAGTTGAACGGCACGCTCGCGAGCATGACACCCGTCAGCCCGCCCAGCACGAAGATGAAGAGGAAGCCGAGGATGAAATGCATCGGCACCGTCAGCCTCGGGCGGCCTTCGGCGAGGGTGGCGATGAAGGAGAAGATCTGCACGCCCGTGGGCACCGCGACCATGGTGGAGGCCGCCGAGAAGAGCGACAGCGACAGGATCGGCAGGCCCGTGGCGAACATGTGGTGCGCCCAGAGGCCGAAGGACAGAAAGCCCATGGAGATCACCGCCGCCACGACGAAGCCGTAACCGAAAAGCGGCCTGCCAACGAAGGTCGGCAGCATCGTCGCCACCATGCCCGCGGCGGGCAGGAAAATGATGTAGACCTCCGGATGGCCGAAAAGCCAGAAGAGGTGCTGCCAGAGCAGCGGATCGCCGCCCATGGCCGGATCGAAGAACGGCAGGCCAAGCAGGCGCTGCGCCTCGAGCAGCACGGAGCCGATGATCAGCGGCGGAAAGCCCACCGCGATCATGAAGGCGAAGATCAGGATGTACCACGCGAAGATCGGCATCTTCGTCAGGCTCATGCCGGGCGCCCGGGCGCAGAGGATCGCGGCAATGAGCTCCACCGCCGTGGCCACCGAGGCGATCTCGGCGAAGGTGATCCCGATCAGCCAGAAATCCGGCGCGAGGCCGGGCGAATACTCGGTCGACGACAGCGGCGTGTACATGAACCAGCCGCCGTCGGGGGCGGCGTCGAAGAGGAACGACGACATCAGGATGATGCCCCCGAAGAGGTAGCACCAGTAGCCGAATGCCCCGAGCCGCGGAAAGATCAGGTCCCGCGCGCCCAGCATCATCGGGATGAGATAGACCGCGAACCCCCCGAGGATGGGGATCGCGAAGAGGAACATCATCAGCGTCCCGTGCATCGTGAAGACCTGGTTGTAGGTCTCGGCGTCGAGGAAGGTGTTCCCCGGCACGATGAGCTGGGTCCTGACGAGCAGCGCGAGGACCCCCGCGATCAGGAAGAAGACGAAGCCCGTGACGATGAAGCGCTTGCCGACCGCCTGGTGGCTGACGGCCGACAGCGACCGCAGGCCCGTCGGCTGCTGCCAGATCTCGTCGAAGGTCTTGCCGGGCGCGCCCTTGCGCGCGCCGGTGTAGCTGTCCCGGGGATCCCTCACGGCCATGGCGCTGGTCCTTCGGGGACGGCGCGGCTGGACGAGGACGACGGGTTCGAAGACCCCATCCCGCGGGGTCGGCGGCATCCGGCCTCCGCCCGACCGCCGCGCGGGCAGGCGGGGCGGGAGGGGGCGCTGCCCCCGTCGCCTGCGGCGCCTCCCCCGGGATATTTCGGGCCAGAAAAACGGGGGGGAGGGCACGCGGGGCCGGGGCGGAGGGCTGTCATCCGAGGCTTCCCAGCCATTGGGCGAGCGCGCGCAGGTCGGGGCCGGACAGGTGGTTGTAGGAGGGCATGTTCGCGCCGGGCTTCATGTCCTGCACATCCGCGATCCAGCCCGCGAGGCTGCCCTCGGTCATCGGCCACATGCCCGCCCCCAGCGCTGCCCGCGCGCCCACGCGGGTGAGGTCGGGGCCCAGACGCGCGCCCTCGGCCACGCCGCGGATGGCGTGGCAGGCGGCACAGCCTGCCTCAAGAAAGACCGCGCGCCCCCGGGCGGCGGGGCCGGAGACATCGTCCGCGGGTCCCTGCAGGTCCTCGAGGAAGGCGCGGAAATGATCGGGCGGCACGGCGACCATCTCGAAGGCCATCAGCGGATGCGAGAGGCCGCAGAACTCGGCGCACTGGCCCCGGAACCGCCCGGTCTCGGTGGCGGTCATCACCGTCTCGTTCACCCGGCCGGGGATCATGTCCATCTTGCCCGCCACCTTGGGCACCCAGAAGGAGTGGATCACGTCCTCGGACTTCAGCACGATCCGCACCGGCACGCCCACGGGCATCACCACCTCGTTGGCGTCGCGGATGGCGAGGCCCCCGGGGTCGTAGACCACGTCCCACCAGAACTGGTGGCCGGTGATCTCGATCGTCAGCGCGGCGTCCTCGCGCCCGCCGGCGATGGCGCGCAGCACGCCCGTCGAGGCCACGAAGAGCAGCGCCAGAACCACCAGCGGAAAGACCACGCCGCCGCCGACGATCCACCAGGTCCGCCCCGGCCCCGGCCTGCGCCACGCGATCCAGACGAAGCCCATCACGAGGGCGAGGATCGCCACCCCGCCCAGGGTCATCGCACTGGTCAGTCTCAGCGTCGCTTCGGCCCCCTCGCCCGCGGGCAGGAGGGCCGACTGGGTGCCGAACACGCCCAGGGTGCTCTCGGCGCGGTCGGTCATGCGGTGCACCGCGGCGGGGGGTCTCCGGGCATCATGGCGGCCTAGTCGCCGAGCGGCAGGAGCGCGTCCGCATCGCGCGCGGCGACGGGCTCCTCCTGCTCCGCGGTGCGCGCGCCGTCGTCGGCGAGATCCGCCTCGGGCCGGACCCGGGCGAAATACTCCGAGACCGCGCGCATGTCCTCCTCGGTCATCTTCGCGGCGATGGTGGACATCACGTCCATCGCGTCGTTGTCGCGGATGCCGGCCTTCCAGAGCTGCAATTGCAGGACCATGTAGTCGGCATATTGCCCGGCGAGATAGGGCACCGAGGGCGGCAGGCCCGAGCCGCTGGCCCCGTGGCAGTTGATGCAGCCCGGGATGCCCTGCTCGGCCGAGCCCACGGCGGCAAGCTGCCCGCCCCATTGCAGCGTCAGCCCGTTCATCTCGCCGCGCACGGGGCGGAAGGGGGCATCGACGGCGGCGTAGTAGAGCGCCACCGCCTCCATCTCCGCCTCAGTCATGCGCTCGGCGATGCCCGACATCACGCGGTTGGGCCGGCTGCCCTCGGCATAGTCGCGGAGCTGCTTGTAGAGATACCAGGCAGGCTGCCCTGTGAGGCGGGGAAAGGCGCCGGAGCCATCGCCGCGGCCGTTCGCGCCATGGCAGGTGATGCAGGCCATCGAGGAGCCGCCCGCCTCGGTGCCGCCCATGGCCACGAGGCGCCCCCGCTCCAGCGTCGCCTCGTCCACGGGCTCGCGCCCCGGCACGACGAGCGCGTCGTCGGGCTCGTCCAGCAGGCGGTCGAGGTCGTCGGCGGTGGGGCCTTCGGTGAAAGGGGCGTCGTCCTGCGCCATGGGCAGCATCGGCAGGGCGCCCATGGCCAGGGCCGCCACCACGGCGCCCGCGATCCGTCGTGTCTTGCGCGTCGGCATGGCGATCTCCTTCAGGCGTCCATCAGCGGGCGGGGATCGGGGAGGTAGTCCCGTTTCATGTGCTCGAGCGTCCAGTAGGCGAGCCCCATGAGCGGACCGGTCGGGTTGTACCCGAGGTTCTGCGGAAAGAGGCAGGCGCCGAAGACGAAGACGTTGTGGTAATCCCAGTGCTGGCCATAGCGGTTCACGACGCTGGTCGCGGGATCGGTACCCATCACCGCGCCGCCGGTGTTGTGCGTGGTCTGGTAGGGGACGATCGAATAGCGCGCGTCCTCGGCGGCATTGTTGCTGGTGGAGATGTGGCGCACGCCCTCCATGTTCCGGGCGATCTCTTCCGCGCGGTCCAGCACCCAGGCCGACATGCGCCGGTCGTTGTCGGGAAAGTCGAAGGTCATCCGCAGGAGCGGCTGGCCGTAGTCGTCCGTCCAGGTCGGATCGAGGTCGAGATGGTTGCCGGGAACCGCCACCGAGGAGCCGTGGCAGACGATGCCCACGTGATGCGGATAGGTCTCCCGCAGGGCCCGTTTCCACGCGAGCCCCCAGGGGGGCGTGCCCGGCGGCACCGGCTGGTAATCGATCGGGCGGCCGTTGGTCTGGTTGGCGGAGATGTAGCCGCCGCCGACGAAATTCAGCCCGGTATGGTCGAAATTGTCGCCGTTGTAGTCGTCCACCGTCATCCCGAGCGCGCCCGCGCCGATGAAGGGGTTGGACCAGACGTCGTCGTCGAAGATCACCGAGACGGAGGCCATGGTCTGATAGGCGTAATTGCGCCCCAGCGTGCCCTCGCCGGTGGACGGGTCATACCGCTCTCCCAGACCCGAGACGAGCATCAGGTGCACGTTCCAGAGGCCATAGGCGTTGAGGCAGACCACGTCGGCGGGCTGGAACACCTCGCGGCCCTCGCTATCCACATAGGTCACGCCGGTCGCGGTCTGGCCGTCGGAGGATGTCTCCACCCGCAGGACATGGGCGTCGAACCGAAGCTCGAAATTCTCGTGATCCTTGATGCGGTCGTAGATGCAGATGATCGGGTCCGCCTTGGCGTAATAGCCGCAGCCGAACCGCTCGCAGAAGCCGCAATAGGTGCAGGGATGCAGCTGCGCGCCATAGGGATTTTCATAGGGCTCGGTGACATTGGCCGACGGCATCTGGAACGGATGCAGGCCCATTCCCGCGGCGGCGTCGCGGAACCGCTGGAGCGGCGGCGACGCCTTCATCGCAGCGGTCGGATAGGGCGCGCTGCGCGGGCCTTCGAACGGATTGCCGCCTTCCCGGATCTCCCCGCGCAGGTTGCCCGCCGCGCCGGCGGTGCCGCAGATCCGGTCGAAGAAATCGAGATGCGGCTCCAGGTCGTCATAGGTCACGCCCCAGTCCTGAACCGTCGTGCCATCGAGGATGCCGGCGCCGTAGCGCTCGGTGTAATGGCTGCGCATGGTCAGGTCCGAGGGCAGCGGCCGCCAGAGCTGGCCGTTCCAGTGGATGCCCGCGCCGCCCAGCCCCTTGCCGGGCAGGAAGGAGCCCAGCCGGCGCATCGGCAGGGCCTGCTGATCGCGGTTGTTGCGGAACGACAGCGTTTTCACCGGCGTGTCGATCATGTGCCCGTGGCGGCGGGCGTATTTCAGCTCGTCATGTTCCTCGGGGCCGGCGAAATCGGTTGCGTCGTGGCGGTAGCTGCCGCGCTCCAGCACCACGCAACGCTGGCCGTCGTGGGCCAGCTCGTAGGCCGCGGCGAGGCCGGTCCAGCCGGCGCCCACGATCACCACGTCTGTCCTGGGAAGTGTCGTCACCATGCCTCAGCCCCCCCGCCGCGCGGTGGAAACATCGGCGGAGCGGCGGGTGCCCGGAACATGGGCGATGCCGCGCGGCTCTACGGGGTAGGGGGCGTTCACCTCGACGAAATCCAGGTAATAGGCATGGGCTCCGGGAAATCCGACCATCTCCCAGCCTGCGTAGTCGCGGTTGCCGCCATAGATGGGGTCGGCGAAATAGCCCTCCCGCACCAGCGCCCAAAGCTCGTCGAAGAACTCCGTCGCGGGGATGTCGGGGCCGATCTCCGTTTCGCCCTCCGAGAGCCGCGTCATGGCCGCTTCGCGCCCTGCGGCATCCAGATCGTCGAGCGGCGTTCCGCTTTCGCCCATCAGCGCGATGGCCCGGCGAAAGAGATCGGCGGGCGTGTAGGGCATCCGCCAGCCCTGCTCGGACCTGCCTTCGGGGAAAGGGCCCTTGAGGTAGAGATGCGCGCCGCGGCCATAGGGACCGGCAAGCTGCAGGTCGATGAAGTCCACCACGCCCGCCTGCGTCGCGGAGGGAAAATCGTCGCCGGGAATGAGCGTGTCGCCTGCGGCGGCGAGAAAGCGCGCCTCGGCATCCGTCAGAAAGATCCAGGGCCGCCCGTCCATCCGCTGGAAGGGGTTCTGCGCGGCGACTGGCCCGGGGAGGGCCGCCGAAACGCCGGCGGCGCCGAGGCCCATCAGAACCGCTCGGCGGGAGAAGGGACTCATGGCGGCGGCTCCTTTCGCAGGCTCGGTCGGTCGGGGCGGAAACGACCGCTGCGCGGGCTTGTTCCGGCTAGGTCCGGTCTTCGCCCCCGCGCGACATGATCTCGTCCATCCGGTCCTGCGCCCCGGGGGCCACGGCCACGATCAGCCCGTCGCCCTCCTCGAGGCGGGTGTCGTTCTCCACCAGCCGCTCCTCCTCGCCGCGCGAGAGCGCGATGACCCGGGCGTCGCGCGGCAGTCCGAGATCGGCGATGGTGCGCCCGGCGCAGGCCCCGCCGACCTTGTAGAGCAGCACCTCGAAGGCTTGGTGCCGGCGCAGGTCGAGAGAGGCGTCGTTGTGATCCTCCAGCGACCGCACGATGGAGCGGGCGACCGTGGCATGGGGGGTGATCAGGTTCTCCAGCCCCAGTTCCTCGCAGACCGCCAGAAGTTCCTGCCGCACGATCTGCGGCACCACCCGGTCGAAGCCCACGGACTTTCCCACCAGCGCGGCGAGGATGTTCTCGTCATCCGCGTTGGTCAGTGCCACCAGCGCGTCGGCATGGTCCCCGAAGGCATCCCGCAGCACCGAGGGCAGCGACCCGTCGCCCTCGATGAAGCCGCAGTCGAGTTCTTCGGCGAGGTGTTCGAGCTTGCCGCCGTCCTTGTCGATCAGGACCACCTCGTGGCCCGTGTCGATCAGCTCCTGCGCCGTGGCGATCCCGAACCGGGACGCGCCGATGATGACGATCCGCATGTCATTTTCCTTTCCGCATGGTCCGAAACGGGCGCGGGGACCATGTTCCGGGCGACAGCACGACAAGCAGCGCGAGAAACTCGAGACGGCCCAGCAGCATCGCCGCGATCAACACCGCCTTCAGCCCGGGCGCGAGATCGGGGCCCGTCAGCCCCGAGGTCAGCCCCACGGTGGACAGCGCCGAGACGATGTCGAAGAGCGCAGGCAGCGCGGCCTCGCCTGCGGCGAGAAAGATCACCCAGGCCGCGGCGAGCGTCCCGAAATAGAGGACCACGACCGCCACCATGCCCATCAGCCGGCCCGGCGAGACCTTCGCCCCCTTTTCCTCCAGCACCGTCACCGCCCGTGTCGGCGCCCGCATCCGCACCGAGGAGAGCGCCACCGTCCGCGCGAAGACCGCCAGCCGGTCGACCTTGATCCCGCCCGCGGTCGACCCGATCCCGCCGCCGATCACCATGCCCATGAGGATCAGCGCCACCACCGGGGGCGCCTCCGACACGGCGCTGACGGAAAAGCCCGCCGTGGTCGCGCCGCTTGCGAAAGTGAGTGCGGCGGCGCGGATGCCGGCCATATCCGCGCCCGCGAGCCACGCAAGGCCGGCCGTCAGCGCCACTCCCGCCAGCAGGATCGCGAGGACCGGCCCCGCGTTCGTCCGCCGCAGCGCCGCGCGCAGCCCGCTCCGGTGGGCGATGACGTAGCCCAGCAGCGACACCGCCGTGGCCGCGCAGATCACCAGCGTGGCGACCTGTGCCGCCGGCGTGTAGCTGGCGAGGCTGTCGGGCCGGGGCGTGAAGCCGCCGGTGGAGACCGCCGCCAGCGCCACCGCCACCGCCTCCCACCATGTGGGCAAAAGCGGCAGCAACAGCAGGATCGCCGCCCCCGTCAGCAGCCCGTAGACGATCAGCAGCGACCGCGCCTGCGTCCGGGTGGAGCTGAGAATATCGCGCTCGCCGATGCCGGCCTGCCCGATGGACTGCGCCGCGCCGCGCGACCGGCCCCCGGGCCCGAGGATCAGGGCCACTCCCGCCACCGCGATGGCAAAGCCGCCGGCCCACTGCATCCACGCCCTCAGGAGATGGCCCGCCAGCGGCCAGCCTGTGGTCCCCTCGGCCACCGTCAGCCCGGTGGAGGTGATCGCGGAGACGGCCTCGAAGAGCGCGTCGAGCGGCCCCATTCCGAGGACGACAAAACCGGGGACCGCCAGCACGGCGACCACGAGGAACATGAGCACGAAGACGGCCACGCCCTCGATCTGCCGCAGGCCGGGCGGCGCCGCGCCGCGCCGTGCCGCCAGGCCCGCGACGGCGGGCAGGGCGACGCCCGGCGTCAGGGCCAGCGCCAGACCCCGGTCCGTCTCCCAGAGCGCCAGCGCCCAGGGCGGCAGGAACACGGCGGCCACGACAGGCCCCTGTGATCGCAGGGCCGTCCGGACCACGGCGGGCCGGGCCGCCCAGATCACGTTGCGCTGGCCGTCTGACACGTCCGCCCCTCCGGTGCTCGAAGACCGAACCTGCGTCCTGACCCGCCGGTTCCCCCAAGGGCATGCCCTGCCTGCCCGCGGAACCGTGCTGAACGAAACTGCCGCATCCGGGTTGCCCCCCATGTTCGGTGCACTTTCCACACCGATCCTGCCGGGCGTCTTCGCCGTCGCGGCGCTGGCCATCGCCTATGGCGGCACGAGGATGACAGGGCAGGCGGACCTCATCGCGGACCGCACCGGCCTCGGAGAGGCGCTCGTGGGCGGCGTGCTGCTGGGGGCGGCCACCTCCCTGTCGGGCACCATCGTGTCGATCACCGCGGCCCTCGACGGGCGCGCGTCGCTTGCCTTTTCCAACGGCATCGGCGGGATCGCCGCGCAGACCGCATTCCTTGCGTTCGCCGATATCCTGCACCGGCGGGCCAATCTCGAACATGCCGCAGCCGACCTGTCCAACGTGTTTCAGGGCGCGCTTCTGATGCTGATGCTGGCGCTGCCTCTCACGGCGTGGCTCGGCCCCGACGTTGCCCTCTTCGGCGTGCATCCTGTCTCGGTCCTGCTGCTCGCGATCTATCTGGGCGGTGTCATCGCCACCCACCGCGTCCGGCAGGACCCGATGTGGGAGGCCGTGGAGACAGAGGAGACCGACACCGACACGCCCGACGCGGAAGAGGAGAACGCCCCCTCGACGCCGCGTCTGGCGCTCGCGTTCGGCGCGATCATGCTGGTCATGGGCGTGGCGGGCTACGTGATCGCGCAGGTCGCCGGGGAGCTGACAGACCGGCTCGGCATCCGCGCCTCCGTCGTGGGCGCGCTGATGACGGCCGTGGTCACCTCGCTGCCGGAGCTGATCACCACGCTGGCCGCCGTGCCCCGGGGCGCGCTGCAACTGGCCATGGGCGGGATCATCGGCGGCAACACCTTCGACACGCTGTTTCTGGTGTTCGCCGACGCCGCCTATCGCGACGGCTCTCTTTACCACGCCATCGGCAAGGACGACGTCTTCTGGCTTTCCGTCGGCCTGATCCTGACCGCGATCCTCACCCTGGGACAGCTCTACCGACAGCGCCAGGGTCCCGGGGGCATCGGCCTCGAGAGCCTGGGCATCCTCGTCGTCTACGCGGCCGCCATCCTGATCCAGACCCTGACGGGCGGCGGCTGACCCTGCAGGAACATCCCCCGGACCGGGGGCGTTTCCGGCCCCAGAGCCCGGCCCGCACCGACAAAGGACAGCACACATGGCCCCGACCGACTATCCGCTCACCCCCGACGTGCTGATCGTGGGGGCGGGCGTGGCGGGGGCCATGGCGGCGGAGACCCTGGCCCGGCGCGGCCATTCGGTGCTGATGCTCGAGGCCGGGCCGCGCCTCGCCCGCGAGGAGATCGTGGCGGACTGGCGGCGCAGCGCCGAGACCCATTTCATGGCGCCCTATCCGAACCCCGATCACGCCCCCGCGCCGCGGCCCACGGACTGGGGCGCGCACCTGATCCAGACCGGCCCGGACGACTACAACCAGCAATATGTCCGCGCCGTGGGCGGCACGACATGGCACTGGGCCGCCGCCACATGGCGCTACCTGCCCAGTGATTTCCGGCTGAAGTCGCTCTATGGCGCGGGCCGAGACTGGCCGCTGTCCTACGACGATCTGGAGCGTCACTACCTCGAGGCCGAGCGCCGCATGGGCGTCGCGGGCAGCAACGAAGACGCGGCGAATGCCCCCGACACGGTCCTGCCCCCGCGCTCCGCGCCCTATCCGATGGACGGCCTGCCGCTCAGCTACATGGACCGCACCATCGCCGAGGCGCTGAACCCCCACGGCTTTCACATGCTGACAGAGCCCGTGGCCCGCAACGGGCGCATCTACGACGGCCGCCCGCCCTGCTGCGGCGCCAACAACTGCATGCCGATCTGCCCCATCGGGGCGATGTACAACGGCATCCACAGCGTGGAGGCCGCAGAGGCCGCGGGCGCGCGGGTGGAGGCCGACGCCGTCGTCACCTTCGTCGAACTGGACGGCGAGGGCGTGGCGCGGGCGGTCCTCTTCAAGCGTCCCGACGGCGCCGAATGGCGCGTCACGGCCCGCCAGATTGTCCTCGCCGCCAACGGGATCGAGACGCCCCGCCTGATGCTGCTGAGCGCGCAGGAGAGCGCGCCCGAAGGCATCGGCAACGGCACCGACCAGGTGGGCCGCTACCTGATGGACCACCCCGGAACCTCCGTCGTCTTCGACATGCCCAAGCCCGTCTGGCCCGGCCGCGGTCCCCAGGAGATGACCTCGATCCTGCGCTGGCGCGACGGCGACTTTCGAGCGCGCTTTGCCGCCAAGAAGCTGCACCTCTGGAACGGCTCGTCGGTCGCGGGCATCGTCGACGAGAAGGTGGAGGAGGGCCTCACCGGCGCGGAGCTGCGCGAGACCGTCTGCGACCTCGCCGCGCGCCGCTGCGCGATCAACAACTTTCACGAACAGCTCCCGCTGGCGCGCAACCGCCTGACGCTGTCCGAGAGCGAGACCGACGGGCTGGGTCTCGCGCGGCCCGAGATCTGGTGGGAGGTGGGCGACTACGTCCGCGACAGCGCGCGGCACAGCGCCGAGGTCTACCGCGAGATCGTGGACATCCTCGGCGCGGAGCTCGTGTCGGTGGACGACGGCAGCGAGGGCTTTGCCAACAACAACCACATCATGGGCGGCACCATCATGGGCACCGACCCCGAAACCAGCGTGGTGGACGCCGACTGCCGCGTCCATGGCACGGAAAACCTCTGGGTCGCCTCCTCCTCGGTCTTTCCGTCCTCCGCCTGCGTGAACTCCACCCTCACCATCGCGGCCCTGTCGCTGCGCCTTGCCGAAACCCTCGACCGCCGCCTGACCGAGACGCCCTGACCATGGCCGACACGACCGACCAGAAGGCCGAGGAGCGGGCGCGCCCGGTGACCGACATCGTAAACCGGCTCGACAGCGTCTCCCAGGGCGACAGTGTGACCCTGGGCGAGGCGGTGGAGGCCTTCGGTGAGCGGTCGTTCTATCCCGTCCTGATGGTGCCCGCGCTCCTCGTGCTGTCGCCGCTGTCGGGTATCCCGTTCTTTTCCTCGCTCTGCGGCATCACCATCGCGCTCGTCTCCGCGCAGATGGTCTGGCCCGGGCGGACGACGCTCTGGCTTCCGGGCTTTCTCACCCTCCGCAAGGTGACCGGCGAACGCGCGCGCGCCGCACTGGCAAAGCTCTGCCGGACCGCGAACTGGCTCGACGCACATTCCCGCGCGCGCTTTTCCGCCCTCGTCCGCCGACCGGGGCGCTGGGTCATCGAGACCGCCTGCCTCCTGTGCGGGGTCGCGATGCCGTTTCTGGAGATCGTGCCCTTCTCGTCGTAGATCCTCGGCGGCGCCGTCACCCTCATGACGCTGGGCCTGCTCGCCCGCGACGGGCTTTTTGCCGTGCTCGGCCTTCTGGTGATGGGCAGCACCGGCTTCGTCATCATGCAGGTGGGCGGCAGCCTGACCGGCCCGGGCTGACGCGCAGGGGAGGCGGCCTTCCCCGCCCCCCCCCCCGCTCACTGGAAGGAGAGACCAGAATGGGCGACGCAAAATTCGATCTCGCCATCATCGACTACGTCATCGTGGCGGTCTATTTCGCCGGCATCATCGCCCACGGCGTCTATGTCTCGAAAAAGAACGAGGGATCGGGCGCCGACGGCTATTTCCTCGCCGGGCGGTCCTTGCCCTGGTACCTCATCGGGTTTTCGCTCTTCGCCTCGAACATGTCCGGTTCGAGCTTCGTCGGCCTGATGGGGGGCGCCTACGACAACGGCGTCGTCATCTTCAACTACGAATGGACCGCGGCCCTCGTCCTGATCCTCTTCGCGATCTTCATTCTGCCCTCCTACCTGAAAGCGAAGGTCTCGACCGTCCCCGAGTTCCTCGAACACCGCTACGACGTGCGCTCGCGCCGGGCCTTTTCGCTCTTCACCATCCTTGCCATCATGTTCATCGACACCGCCGGCGCGCTCTATGCGGGCGGGCTGGTGATCGCGAACACCACGAGCTTTCTGAACCTCTGGACCGCGGTCGCCGTGCTCGCGCTCGTCGCGGGCATCTACACCATTCTGGGCGGCCTTTCGGCCGTGGTCGTCACCGACACCGTGCAGGCGATCCTGCTGATCATCGGCGCCGCCGCGCTGTTCTGGATCGGTCTGAATGAGATCGGCGGCTGGCAGGAGCTCTTCGTCGACATCCCCGACGACAAGCAGCACCTGATCCTGCCCGCCGCCGACGATTTCCTGCCCTGGACCGGTCTCTGGGGCGTGGTGCTGCTGGGGTTCTACTACTGGACGATCAACCAGTTCGTCGTCCAGCGCACGCTCGGCGCGAAAAGCCTGCGGCAGGGCCAGGTCGGCGCGCTTTTCGCGGGGTTCCTGAAGCTGCCCAACATCTTCCTGATGATCCTGCCGGGGCTGATCGCGCTGAAGCTCTATCCCGATCTCGACACCCCCGGCCTCGCCTTTCCCACCCTCGCCTTCGAGCCGCTCAAACCCGACACGCCCGAGGAGCGGCAGATCTGGATCGGCCGGATCGTGACCGGGTCCATCATGGTCTTCGGTGCCGTCTATGCGCCCCTCATCGGCAATTTCGAAAGCCTCTTCGGCTATTTCCAGTCGTCGCTGTCCTATGTCGTGCCGCCCATCGTGGTGGTCTACATCCTCGGGCTTTTCATTCCCTGGCTCAATGGCAACGGCGCGTTCTGGACGATCCTGCTCGGGCTCGTCGCGGGCATCCCGCTATTCGTGACAAAGGAGGTGTTCGACCTCTGGGACCAGGCGGGACTGCCGGATATCCACTACACGGTGATGTCCAGCATCATGATGGCCGCCGCGATCGCGATCCATTTCGTCATCTCCGCAGCCACCCGGGCCCCGACGAAGGAGGGCGTCGACGACCTCGTCTGGTCGGGTGCGGAGACCAGGGCCATCTTCAGCAAGCTCGAACGCCCGATCTGGATCGACCGGACCCTCTGGGCCGGGCTGCTGACGGTCTGCACAGCCGGCTTCGTGATCTGGTTCTGGTAGGCCGCCATGCCGGAGAGACTGTCGCGCATGGAAGAGGCCATCGCCAACCTGACGCTGCCCTCCTCCGTCTGGGCGCTGCTCTTCGTGCTCGTCGCGATCCTCGTCGCCGTCCTTCTGCACGGGCTTCTCTTCCGCCACCTGCTCCGCCGGACGGACGGCCGCGAGAGCCTTGCCGCGGGCCTCCTTCGGCAGGCCCGCCGCCCGATCCGGCTGGTGTTCGTGCTGACCGCGCTGGCGCTCTCGGTGCCGAATGTCAGCCTGCCCGCCGGGGTCGACCGGGTCGTCGGGCAGGGCGCGGTCGTGCTGATCATCGTGCTGATCGGCTGGACGCTGATCCTGCTGACCGGCTATTTCACCGACCGGTCCCTGCGCCGGCACAGGCTCGACACAGAGGACAACCTGCGCGCGCGCAAGTATATCACCCAGCTTCGCGTTCTGCGCCGGGCTGTGGACATCCTGATCATCCTCGTCACCGCCGCCGTGGCGCTGATGACCTTCGAGAGCGTGCGTCAGTACGGCGTCAGCCTTTTCGCCTCCGCCGGTGTCGCGGGGCTGGTGGTGGGCTTCGCCGCGCGGCCCGTGCTGTCGAACCTGATCGCCGGCATCCAGATCGCCCTGACCCAGCCGATCCGGATCGAGGACGTGGTGATCGTCGAGGGCGAGTGGGGCTGGATCGAGGAGATCTTCGCCACCTATGTCGTCGTACGGATCTGGGACTGGCGCCGCATGGTGGTGCCGCTCACGTGGTTCATCGAGCAGCCCTTCCAGAACTGGACCCGCGAGACGGCGAGCGTGATCGGCTCCGTGTTCTGGTATCTCGACTATACCGTGCCCGTGGCGGCGGTGCGCGAGAAGATGACCGAGATCGTCACCTCGGATCCCCGCTGGGACGGCAATGTCGTGAACCTTCAGGTCACGGAGACCGACCGCGAGACCGTGACCCTGCGCGGCCTCATGAGCGCGCGCAATTCCCCCACCGCCTGGGACCTGCGCTGCGAGGTGCGCGAGGCGATGATCGACTGGCTCCAGCGCGAATACCCCGAGGCCCTGCCGCGTCAGCGGGGCGAGCTGTCGATCCTCGGCGACGACCAGCGCGGGGCAGGGGCGGGCGTCACACAGAAACGGGAGAGGCCATGACGAAGGGCGATCCCGCCCCTGTCCCGGTGGCCCATGTCTGGCCAGGGTCCGTCGGGTTCGAAAGCCACGGCGCGCAGGTCACGCGCACCGATGACAATCCCGCCATGGTGATCCGACCGTGCCTGACGGCCCGCGCGGCCTGTCCGGGGCCTACCACGTGTCATGCTTGTGCTTCCTGAGGTCCGCCCGGATCTGCGCCCAGGTCAGCAGCGTGAAGAGCACCGTCCCCCCGAGGATATTGCCCAGCAGCGCGGGCAGGACGAATCCGCCGGCGGCGGCCCCGAGGCCGAGGTCGCCCGTGAACACCAGCAGCATCGCCTCCGTCGTGCCCGCGATCACATGGGAAAACTCCGCCAGAGCGATCACATAGGTCACGATGATGATCAGCGGCAGCGACATCCGCTCGGTCGTCGAGCTGATCCAGACCATCGCTGCGATCAGCCAGCCCGCGCCCACGCCCCGCCACAGCGTTTCCCAGAAGGGATAGCCCGTGGCATGGCGCGACAGGTCCAGAAGGGCGGCGAAAAGCTCCGGCCGATAGTCGCCCGACATCCACAGGATAAAGGCAAACGCCGTCGCCCCGCCGAGATTGGCCACAAGCACCAGCCCCCAGACCCGCAGCACGGCGCGAAACACCGCAAGGCTGGGATCGGCGAGGGCGGGGGAGACGACGGTGATCGTGTTCTCGGTGAAAAGCTGCATCTGCCCCAGGATCACCAGCATGAAGCCCACGCTGTAGCCGAGGTTCTCCACCAGTGGCCGCCAGTCGGCATCGGGCAGATGTGACCGCAGCAGGGCCTCGCTCAGCACCGAGAACCCCAGAGCGATCCCCGCGACCAGTCCCGAGGCCATGAGCGCGCTGCCGGGCCGGCTCAGCTCCTTCTCGCCGCCACGGCGGATCACCTCGAACACGACCGGAGGCGAGATCTGCGTCTTGCGCTCGATCTCTCGGATCTCGCTGTCGTCGAAAGACTTTTCGGACTCGCGCGTGGCGGGGCTCTTTTCCATGGGCACTCCTGCGGGGGGTCGTGGCCAACGCGGGCCGGTCGGCGCCGTTCCACCGCAGAACCATGCAAAAGGGGCCGGAACGCCCGTCCCGGCCCCCCTGTCGCAGGCCCGTGGCAGGTCAGGCCGCGCGCGCGTTCAGCCCGCTCGTGGCGATCTCGGTGAAGCGGCGGTCGCCGTCGTAGGACTTGTCGAGGCATTCCTCGACCGTCGCCGCGTCGTCCTCCAGTCCGAGTCGCCGGGCAAAGGCAAGGATCGTGCCGTAGCCCGCGATCGCGTAATGGGCCATGCGCTGATACTGCGTGACGATGGCCGCGTCGCGGGCGTCCATGTCGGCATAGTCCTCGTCGATCACATCCGCTTTCGCCTCGGCGACAAGGCCCTCCATGCCCTTGCAATGCGCCCTCGCCGGATCGGTGCCGTGGCGGCGGGCGATTTCCGCCATAGCCTCGCGCCCCCGCTCGATCCCCGCGACGCCGGCCTCCAGAGCATCCGAGAGCTCCCTGTCCTGCGCGACCTCGCGCAGCATCCGCGTGGCCTTGATGGACTGCGTGCAGGCGCTGTGCATGTCCTTGACCTGCTCGATATAGACGTCCTTCAGGTTTTCGATGGCCATGGGAAATTCTCCTTTCACAGGGCACGGTTCGCGCCCGGTCTCCCTGGAAACGTGCAGCCGGGCGGTGCTGTTCCGGAACTTTCGGGATGTCCGGCGCGTCTTCCCGCCAAGCGATTTCAGCCGGGCCGCCCGAAGGGACGATCGACGACATGAGGTTCACCGGCGCGTTTCACCGCCTGCAGGCGACCGGCGCTGTGCGCGCGGCGGGCGACTGGGTCCAGCGCCGGCGCAGCCTGTCGGCCGACCCGCCGCCACCCGGCGACGGGCACGGAGACGGTCCGCTGCCCGATCTCAAGGTCCTCGTGACCGCCGAGGAGGCCTTTCCGGAACTTGAGCGTCTGGTTCTGACCGCGGAACGGACCGTCACCTGCGGCTTTCGCATCTTCGATCCCACGACGCGGCTGATGTCGGACACCGCCCGCGAGCTAGGGGAGACATGGGCCGATCTCGTCGCCCATGTCCTCGGCCGCGGCGTCCGGGTGCGCCTGCGCCTGAGTGACTTCGATCCCGTCGCGGCTCCCGAGCTTCATCACAAGAGCTGGCAAAGCCTCCGCCTCCTGCGCGAGCGCGCTGACCGGGAAGGCTGCGCCGACCTCCTTGACGCAGAGGTCTGCCTCCATCCCGCCCAGGCCGGGCGTCCGGTCCGCCGCGCCTTCGCCGCCACGGGACGCAAGAGCCTGAAGGCCTTCGCCGACGACCTGAACGCCCAGGGCGCCGCCCGCCGCGACCGCTTCATGGCGGATGCGCCCGGCCTGCGCGATCTCCTCTCCCGCGACGGCGACGGCACTCTCGTCGTGCCGAAGGACATGGTCCCGCCGCTCCACCCCGTCACCCACCATCAGAAGGTCGCCGTCATCGACCGCCGCCGTCTTTATATCGGCGGGCTTGACCTCGACGACCGCCGCGCCGACGACAAGGATCACGACCGCGCCGGCAGCCGCACCTGGGCCGACGTGCAGCTGTCGCTCACCGGTCCCATCGCGGCCGAGGCCGAGGATCATCTGCTTGCCTTCACCGACGAGGTCGCGCGGCGCACCGCCATCGCGCCGTCCCGTCCGGGCCTCCTGCGCACCCTCTCGCTCTGCGCGTCCGGCCCCAATCCCCTGCAGATCGGCCCGGACGAGGGCGTGTCGGAGATCCTCGACCGGACGCTGGAGGGCGTCTCCCACGCCACGGAGTTCATCTATCTCGAGACCCAGTTCCTGCGTGATCTCCATGTCTCCCGCGATCTCGCCCGCCGCGGCGAGAGGCAGAAGGACCTCGGCCTCATCGTCGTGCTGCCCGCGGCCCCCGAGGAGCTGGCGTTTCAGGATGCGCGCGGCATGGACATGCGCTTCGGCGAACACCTTCAGGCCCGCTGTCTGGAAATCCTGCGCCGCGCCTTCGGCGACCGGCTGACCGTCGTCAGCCCGGCCCAGACCCGCGGCGTCGCGCCCGACGGCACCCGCGCCGTGCTCTGCGGCGCGCCGATCATCTACGTCCATTCCAAGGTGTCGATCTTCGACGACCGGCTGGCCGTGGTCTCCTCGGCCAACCTCAACGGCCGCAGCCACCACTGGGACACGGAGGCAGGCGTGGCGCTGACCGATCCCGGCCAGATCCGCCACCTGCGCGACCGGGTCATGCGCCACTGGCTGCCCCAAGGTCCCGACCCCGAGCTTCTGGACCCCGCGACCGCGCCGCGCGCCTGGCGCCGCCTTGCCAAGGCCAACCGCGAGACCCAGCCGAACCGGCGCGCGGGCTTCCTCCTGCCCTATCCCTGGGCCGCCCCCCGCCGCTTCGGCCGCCCGATCCCGTCGCTCACGCAGAACATGGTGTGACCCTGGGACCGGCGGAACAAATCCGCCCCAGGGCCCGTTGACCCCTCGAACGGCGGGCGTTCGGCGTCCGACCGGATTACATGGTGCAAGGAGACCCCGACATGAACTGGGACCAGATCAAGGGCAACTGGAAAGAGATGAAGGGCAACGCGCGCCGGCACTGGGGCGAGTTGACCGACGACGATGTCGAACAGGCCGCCGGCGACCGCGAGGTGCTGGAAGGCAAGATCCAGCAGCGCTACGGCAAGACCAAGGAAGAGGCCCAGAAAGAGGTCGATTCATGGATGGCGCGGAACTGACCGCACTACGACAGACGACACGCCACTCGATTTGCATTCCCGAGTGACGGGGCCGCCGGACAATGTCCGGCGGCCTTTCTCTTTTCCGCCTCGTCGGGTCTCTTCCGTCCCGGATCAGCGCCCTCCCGCACGAAAGAGACCGCCGGACCCCGCCCGGCGGTCTCCTGCGTCACTCCTCGCCCGATCCGAAGGACACCGCGCGGAACCCGTAGGTCCCCGCGCTCCAGACCCGAAGCAGCAGCGGACGCGCGGCGCCCTCGGCCTCCGCCGCCGCGGCGCGCAGGGCCTCGATCCCGCGCACCGGCTCGCCCGCGGCCTCCGCGATCACGTCGCCGGGGAGCAGGCCCGCGTCCGCCGCCGCCGATCCCGGCGCCACCGAGGAAATGGCAAGGCCCTCCACATCGTCAGGAAGCCCGAGACCCGAGCGCAGGTCGGCGGTCACAGGCGCGACCGTAATGCCCAGCATCGGCCCGGCCTCGGCCTCGGGCTCGGCCTCCGTCCCGGGCTCCGCCGCGGCGCCGTAGAGCGTCGCGGGCTGGGAGCCGATCTCCGCGTCCAGCGCCTGCGTTTCGCCGTCCCGCACGACGGTCAGCGACACCGTCTCGCCGACCTCGAGTTCGGCCACCTCGAAGGTCAGGTCCCGTGGCGTCCCGATCTCCGTCCCCGCGACGGCGGTGATGATGTCGCCCGCCTCGAGCCCCGCCTCGGCCGCCGGTCCGCCCTCGGTGACATCGGCCACCAGCGCGCCCGCCGCGTCCTCGCCCCCGACGGTCTCCAGACCCAGAGCCTCGGCCAGGTCCTCGCTCACCGGCTGGATCTGCACGCCGAGATAGCCGCGCTCGACCACGCCGGCGTCCTGCAGGTCCTCCACGACATTCCGCGCCACCCGCGACGGCACGGCGAAGCCGATGCCCACGCTGCCGCCCGAGGGCGAGAAGATGGCCGTGTTGACGCCGACGACCTCGCCTGCCGCGTTGAACAGCGGCCCGCCCGAATTGCCCGAGTTGATCGCGGCGTCGGTCTGCAGGAAATCGTCATAGGGTCCGGCGTTGAGATCCCGCGAGCGCGCCGAGAGGATGCCCGCCGTCACCGTGCCGCCGAGGCCGAAGGGATTGCCGATGGCCACCACCCATTGGCCGATCCTGAGATCCCCTGAGTCGCCCCAGTCGGCCACCGGCAGATCCTCGTCGGCGCTGACCTTGAGAAGCGCGATATCCGTGGCGGGATCGGCCCCCACGATCTCGGCATCGAGCCGGCGCTCGTCCTCCAGCACCACCTCCACCATCTCGGCACCCGCGACGACGTGGTTGTTCGTGACCACGTAGCCGTCCGCCGAGACGATGAAGCCCGAGCCCGCCGCGCTCAGCGGCCCGGGCGGCGGTACCGCGCCGGGCGGCTGGCCGAAGAACTCCTCCAGCCCCGGCGGAAGCTGCGGCGCCTCGGTCGACGTGGGGTCGTCGGGCGTGGTCCGCGTGGCGAGGATGCCCACCACCGCCGGAAGCTGTTCCGCGACCATCTCCTCGAATCCCTGCGGGAAGCTGTCGGCCGTCTGCGCATCGACCGGCGCGGGCGCCGCGACCGAGAGGCCAAGGCACAGGGCAACAGTGCTTGCGCCTCCGAAAACTCGGGCGGGCAGGGCGCTGCGGGACATGGGGAACCTCCTTTGTCCGTTGGGTCACGGCCCAACGGAAGGCTGCGCGCGAAGTTCCGCGACGACCGGGTTGCGGCCGGACCCCGGGGAACAGCCCGCCGCCCCCGGCATTGACCCGCCGACACCGCCCCCGGGCGCATCCCCAGGGAAAGAAAGGACCTCAGCGATGGCCGACGACCGACACGCGCACAAGGACCCCGGGGCGATCCGCCCCCATGCCCAGATGGACGAGGTGAAGCGGGGCCGCGACACCCCGCCCGAACGCCGCGCCGGTCCCGGAGAGGCCGGTCCCGACCGCGGGACCGCCACCGTCGTGCCGCCGGAGAACCGCGCCGCGCCGCGAAGGCAGCCGGTCTCCGATGCCGGCCGCGACCCTGCCGATGTCCGCGCCGGTCCTGGCGACGCCGGCCGCCAGCGCAGTCCCGCGACGCTGCCCGACACCGGGCGCCGCCGCAGGAGCCGCCGCGCCGTGGCCCTAGCCATCGGTCTCTTCCTCGTCCTCGTGCTCGCCTCCGTTCTGATGGGCCTCGCCGTCTGACCCGCGCCTCCCCACAGCCATGAGGTCCACGACCACCTTTGCGCCTGTAGGCCGGGCTTCAGCCCGACCCCCCGTCGCTCGACGCACAAATTTCCGAAATTCCCGTCACCGCACCGTCCCGCAAGGCCGTTGCCGGGGATTCCCTGCAAGATCAATAGCTTGACCATGCGTCCACGTGTGGACGCCCCCCGCCGCGGCCCGCCTAGCGCGACAGCGACCGGTCCAGCGCCCCGAGGTCCGGCTGGTCGCTCAGCAGCAGCGCGATCTTCCTCAGCGGCCCTACATGGGCCGCCAGCACCATCGCCGCGATCGTCATCGGCGTCGACAGCAGCGCCCCCGCGATCCCCCAGATCCAGCTCCAGATCAGCAGCGCCGCGAAGATCACGACCGGCGAGATCGCGATCTGCCGGCCCTGGATGCGCGGGTCGAGCCAGCTACCGATCGCCTGCTCGATGACGAAAAGACCGGCCCCGATCGCCGCCGCCGTGGCGATATCCCGGGTCAGCAGCACATAGATCGTGGGCAGCACCCCCGAGATCACCGCCCCGATGTTCGGAAGGAAGGTCAGCAGGAAGGTCAGCAGCGCCCAGACCGGCAGCAGGTCCACCCCGAAAAGCCAGAGCCAGCCCGCGTAGAGCCCCGCCGAGAAAAGGCCTACCCCCGTGCGCACGATCATCCAGCGGCGCAGCTTGTCCGCCGTGGTGGCGACCGCGGACTGCCAGGCGGTCTCCTTCCCGTCGCGCGCGATCTCGCACAGCTTCGCGTCCCAGGTCTCCGCCTCCGCCAGCAGCAGCAGCACGAAGAAGACCACGAGGAACGTCCCCGCGATCATCGTCCCCGCCGCCTGCACCACCCGCTGCGTCACTGCCCCCGCGGTGTCGACGACCCAGCCGCCGAAAGCGCTGCTCCCGCTCCCGAGAAAGGACGTCAGCCACGACATCGAGCCGTCCGATGTGCCGTCCCCGTCGCCCTCCATCCCCGACATCAACCCGGCGAGATCCCCCTGCATCAGATCCTCCATCGCCGAGGAGATCGACGGGATCTGCGCCATCAACTGCTCCGCGCAATAGATGATTCCGAGGGTGAACAGCGCGAGCAGCAGGAACAGGATCAGCATGATCGCGATCCGCCCCAGCCACTTCAGGCTTTGTGGCAGCCGGTCGGCGATGGCCCGGTCGATGGGAGAGACGATCAGCGCGATCATCACGCCGAAGACGAGCGGAACCAGCACCGGTGTCATCGCGTGCAGCGCCAGCCCCGTCACGACGAGCGCCACCGGCGCCAGCAGCCAGCGGATCAGCGGCTCGAGCCGCGCCGCGCCTCGGTCGGCATCGGCCGAGGTCCTGTCGGCCGGATCAGGCACCATGGCGCAGAGTCCTGCGACCTGCGCAAACCGGCGGGTTCGCGGACAGCCGCCGCCGCGTCATCCCGACGACGTCCGGTCCTTGGGGTCTGTCGCCTCCTCGGCGCTGCCGTTCCTCGCAGGGTCGTCGCCCGGCCGGTTCAGGATCAGCAGGCCCAGCGCGCTGCCCCCGCCCAGCAGCGCGCCGCTCATGAGGAGATAATCGATCAGCATTGCTCGGTGCCTCGTTCCTGGGCGGCCGGGCATGCTTCGGGAGTCGGACACCGCCAGTTACGCCATGTGGCGGGCGAACGGGCCATCAGCGGCGTTGTTCCCCGGAAAACCGCGAACGATGACGCAGGGGTGGCCTCAGTCTCCCATCTCCTCCGGCGCGTCGGAGAACGGCTTCGTCCGGAACCGCAGCGAAAGGCCGTGGCCATGTTCCGATGGTCCCTCGTGGACCTCGCCCTGAAGCTGCCGCGCGAAGCCCCGGATCAGCCGCAGCCCGAGGCCCGAGGCTCCCTCCGCCTCGCGACGGGCCGGTCCGGACCGGCGCACCTCGATCCAGACATCGGCCAAGTCCCCTTCCCAGACCGGCGGGCAGTCCGCCGCGCGCACGAGGACCCAGAGCGCGCCGTCCGCATCGGGCCGCGCCTCTGCCAGCAGATAGGGCAGGGCCTCGACCACGAACATCGCGGCGGGCATGGCCTGATCCGGGGTCAGCCGGATCGGGGCGAGGTCGAGCCTCAGGCCGGGCCTTTCCTCGGCGGGCCGGTCCGACATCAGCGTCTGCGACAGCGGCAGCACGATCTCCCGCAACAGCACATCCGCCCGCACCGCGCCGGTGCGGTCCTCGGCATAGACCTGCCGATGCACCGCCGCGAGGCTCGCGATCCGGCCTGCGGCCTTGCCCAGGACGGTCTCGATCGCGGGATCGTCCGCCTCGCGCATTTGCATGTTGAGGATCGAGGACACCATCTGCAGGTTGTTCTTCACCCGGTGGTGCACCTCCTTCAGCAGCACGTCCTTGTCGTGCAGCGCGTCGGCAAGCTGCGCTTCCTCCTGCATCAGCCGCTCCGCCGTCTCGGCGAAGGCGGTCTCGATCCGCCTCAGCTCCAGCGGTATCGCCGCCACCGTGGCCGAGGGGGGCCGGAGTTCCCGGGTGTCTCCGAAGTCGCGCATCCGGTCCGCCAGCCCGCGCACCGGCGCCACCAGAGAGCCCTCCACCACGGCAAAGACCAGTGCGAGGCTGATGAGCCACATCAGGACCGGATAGATGTCGGGCGGCATCAGTCGGTCGAGCTGAGACGGCGCTCCAATCGGGACCGAGCCCACGAGAAAGACCTGCATCGGCACGACCTCGGCAACCGAGAAACGCCGGGCCTCTCCGGTGGCCGTGCGCGCCACGAAGGTCTCCTCCGGCGTTCGCTCCAGCAACTCCGCCCTCTCCCCCTCCCCGGGCAGGATCGCGCCCGCATCTGCTATCTCGCGCGACGAATCGAGAAGCGCGCCGTCCCGGTTGAGGAGCACATACTCGAGGATGGGCTCCGTCGCGTCCGGGCAGCAATCTTCGATGAAGTCTTCGGTCGCCACCGCGACGCTCGCGTACCCCCGGAACTCCTCAGTTTCCGTCCAGATCGGACTGTGAACCGTGATCACGCGCGAGCCGGTAATCCGCGAGCGTTCGGTAGACGTCACGAACAGCGTCCGCCAGGTCATGTGGGCGTCGAAGCCGGGGAAGGTGGAGAAGTCATGCGGCGCGCCCTCGGTGCCGCAGGTCATCATCCCGTCGGGCGGAATGAATCCGATGAACACGACCCGCTGGCCAAGCCGTCCCTTGAGCCGCCGCAGGGCATCGCTGCAGACCTCCGCCGGGGCGCTGAGCGGCAGATAGGTGCTGGCCAGCGCCTCGGCGGCCCCGAAGGCGGTCTCGATGGCCATGCCCTCCTGGCGGGCCAGCGCCTCCGCGCCGACACGCAGGTTCAACTCGCTCACCCGCTCGTATCTCTCGCGGAGCTCGGTGGTCTGGCTGATCGCGATCAGGCCCAGCGGGACCAGCGCAAGCGACAGCATCACCGCAAGCCGCAGCGACAGGCTCGCCAGCATCCGCCGACGCGCCACGCGCAGCCTGCGTGCCAGGCGCCCCATCCGGCGGCGGGACGCCAATCCGGGGGACGCAGGGCGTCCGGCGTCTCCGCCGGACGGCACTAGACGGCCCTGTGGCCCTGCTCCGACAGGACGCTCGCGGTGACGCGGTCGGTCAGTTCCATTGTCTCGTTCGGGTCGAGGTCCATCAGCAGGGCCAGCCTTTCCCGGCCCCGGTTCAGCCGGCTCTTGATCGTGCCGATCTTGACGCCGCACATCTCCGCCGCCTCGTCATAGGCATAGCCCATGGCGCCCACGAGGATCAGCACCTCGCGCTGCTCGTCGGGGAGCTTCGCGAAGGCCGTGCGGAAATCCCGCAGGTTCAGGTGCCCGTCGTGGGACGGCTTGCTGGCGAGCTGTCCCGCGATCTCGCCGTCGCTGTCGGACACCTCGCGCCCGGCCTTGCGGCAGTCGGAATAGAAGGTGTTGCGCAGGATGGTGAAGAGCCAGGCCCGCATGTTGGTGCCGGGCTGGAACCGGTGCAGGTTCGACCAGGCCTTCAGGATCGTCTCCTGCACCAGGTCGTCGGCCGACGCGCCGTTCCGCGTCAGGCTGATGGCGAAGGCCCTGAGGACCTTCAGGTTATCCATCATGTCGGCGCGCACCTGTTCGGCGACCCGGGGGTCGGTGGTATTCACCTCTCCGGGTTCCGGCCGTCTCGCCGGCGCGGTCCCGGGCGTTTCGGGCGCACGGGACGGTCCGGACCGGGTCCGCATGTCGTCCTCGCGCTGTCCCGAGGCGGGTCCGGTATCGCTCACTTCGTGCATGGCTGTGCCGGAATGGGCGTCGATCATCTGTCCGCTTCCTCCGAATCGTCGTGGGTGTGTTCGGCGGTCCCCCCTGCCTTCGGCCGGGGGGCCCGCTCCGACTCGCCGAGGCGCGCGACGAGCGCGCGCAGATGCGCAGGCACGTCGTCTCTCAAATCCTCTTCGAAGATCTTCCGCAGGTTCTCGTCGATCTGAGCTTCCATCATCGCCCGCCCGGGCGTCCTTTTGTCATCGTCCGTCGGCATGTCCTCGCCCCTGTTTGCCGAGCGCGCTGCCCGCGCCCCGGTCACGCGGAACAAACCCGCCCGCCGCGGTTTGTTCCATTGAAAACGAGTTTCTTGAGGGGGGCCTGTGATGACAGCAGACCGGACATCGACACCACCGGGCGGGTCGCTTGCCGAAAGGGTCGGAACGGGCCTGCCGTTCCTGCGCCGCCATGCGCGCGCCCTGACCGGCTCCCAGGCCGCCGGCGACCGTTTCGCGGCCGAGACGCTAGAAGCGATCCTCGCCGATCCCGCGCGGCTCTCGTCGCGGAACATGGAGGGACGCGGCGCGCTCTTCGCCGTCTTCTACGACGTCTGGGAGGCAGCACCACGGCACGAGCGGCTTTCGCCCGACGCGACAGGCGACGCCCCCGACGGCCCCAGGGCCCGGGCGCTCGCGCATCTTGCCCGTCTCACCCCCCGGTCCTGCGAGGCGATGCTTCTGCACACGGTCGAGGATTTCACCCTCGACGAGGTTGCCCGCATCCTCGGCATCACCCCCGCCGAGGCGAGCCACCTCGTCGACGTGGCCCGGCGCGAGATGTATTCCGCCATCAAGGGCAGCATTCTCGTCATCGAGGACGAAAGCGTCATCGCCATGGACATCGAGGAGATCGTCGAGCACATGGGCCACCGTGTCACCGGCGTGGCCACCACCGCCGACGAGGCGGTCCGCATGTGCGCCGCCGACCGCCCCGACCTCGTCCTCGCCGACATCCGCCTCGCGGACGGCTCGAGCGGGATCGACGCGGTGAACCGTATCCTCGCCAGCTTCTCCGACATGCCGGTGATCTTCATAACCGCCTATCCCGAACGCCTGCTGACCGGCGAACGGCACGAACCCGCCTTCATGATCGCCAAGCCCTATTCGCCCTCCCAGGTGATGTCGGCGGTCAGTCAGGCGATGTTCTTCTCCTCCACCGAAACGCTGAAGATGTGAGGCGGGCCGCTCAGCCCGTCTCCTTCTCTCCCCGGCCTGCACCCAGCGTATCCGCCATGTAGGCCCCCCGCTCACCCATGGGACGGTCGGGGCCTCTCGTGGTGTCCTGCGCCGTCTGGTGTTCCGTCTCGGCGTTCAGTTGCGCGCCGAGGAGCACCACGAAGCATGAGATCCACAGCCATAGCAGCATGATGATGACCCCTCCCAGCGCGCCGTAGGTCTCGTTGTAGCTTCCGAAATTGCTCACATAGACCGAGAACAGCGCCGACGCCGCAAGCCATGCCGCCGTCGCGCAGACCGCCCCGAGGCTGACCCAGCTCCACTTCGCCGGCCGACGCGCCGGCGCATAGCGGTAGATGACACCCAGAGACACCATGAATGCCAGAGCCAGCAGCAGGTAGCTGCCCAGCGTCACCAGAAGCTCGACATTCCCGGCAAACCCGAAGATCGACAGGAGGGCCGGCGTCAGCACCAGCGCGCCCAGCGCCAGGATCGCCAGCGCGGCCAGCAGCAGCGTCAGCGCCAGCGCCACGACATTGCGACGGACAAGCCCGCGCGTCTCGTCCTCGTTATAGGCGAGGTTGATCCCCTCGATCAGGTTGTTCACCCCCCGCGAGGCCGAATAGAGGCTCAGCAGCAGACCCGCGAGCGCCGCAAGCCCGAGCCCCCCGCCGGTGCGCGAGGCGATGCCTGCCGCCTGACTCTGCAGGATGTCCACCACGTCCTGAGGCAGAAACCCCTGCGCCTGCGCGATCTGCTCGGTGACCACTCCGGGATCATAGAGGATCCCCGCGATCGAGATCACCGCCGCCAGCGCCGGCACCAGCGCCACCAGCCCGAAAAAGGCGATGCCCCCGGCCATCACGCTGACGTGGTCCTCCCCGATCCGCCGTCCGGTGCGGGCCAGGATATCCTTCCAGCCCTCCCGGGGCATCTGGGTCGGCCGGCGGGTGTCCCGCCCCCTGTCGATCTCGGTGGCCATGTCGGTCTCCTGTGGTCCGGCACCGGGAGAACCGGCCCGACCGCACGGGGGTTCCGCCTCGCTCAGCCGTCCATGGCAAGAAGATAGGCGGCGACATCCCGCGCTTCGGTCTTGGTCAGTTCCAGATCGGGCATCGCCGTCATCGGGGAAAAGGCGGGCGGGTCCATCAGCCAGTCGATCAATTCGCCGGGCCTGTTCGACAGCACGCCCGCGACGTAGGACCGGTCCTTCAGCCCCGCCAGAGAAGGCCCGACGCTGCCATTGGCGCGCGACAGTCCCGGGATCTCGTGGCAGGTGCCGCAGCCATGGGCGTCGATTACCGCGCGTCCGGCCTCGCGATCGCCGTTCAGCACCAGTCTGCTCTCCTTCTCCCAGTCGGGACGGCCATCCGCCGGACCCGCGCCGTACCAGGCCGCGAGTTGCTGCAGACGGGGTGCCGCAGCCTCACCCAGCCGTCCCGGCAGATCGAGCGCGCTGCCCGGCCGGGCGACCGCCCAGACCGTCACCAGTCCGAGCGCCAGGATCGGGAGGAGGGACGCAAGAAGGGCGCGGAACATGGACGGACCTTTTCTGAACGGACGGATCGGGGAGGCGCAGCATCAACCGGAGGAGGGGCGTGGTGTTCCTTGGGACAGTGCGACGCAGGCGGAACACAACCCCGCCGACCGCACTGACCTGGCAGGGGACACACATTCGAAGGAGCCAGTCATGGCGAGTCCGAAACGGCAGAACACCATCCGCACCGACGATACACGCGCCGACCGCCGACGTCCGAACAAGGCCGACTTCACCGTCAATCCCTCCGGCGGTGTCGCGCCCGCGAGCCAGGAGCGCCGCGCCGCCGCTGATCCGGTCCAGACCGGGCCGTCCGCCCGGCCGGGCCGCAGGGACCGCCCCGTGAGCGTCGAGGACGACCCGGTCCGAAGGTCGATCGCCGAACAGAACTCCGACACGCCCGCCGGGATGACGACGGCCACGCGGCTCGTGCTCCTCGTCGCAGCGGTCCTCGCGGTGCTCGTCCTGATCCTCCTGATCTGAAGCGCGGGTCCGCTCCCCGCAGGGTCGCGCGAAAACCGGAGCCAGCCGCGGTCCGGCATGCAGCCGCCGCCCCGCCCTCGTGTGCCGCTCCACCAGCTCAGGTTTCCTCGCCCTTTCCGAACCACAAGGCCGAGCGGCGCGGCACCTTGCCCAGCGCCTCCGCCCCGTCCGAGGACAAGAGGACCCGGCCGCCGCCGTCGTCGAGCCCGTGCCACGCGCGGTCCTCGTGCGACAGGTTCAGCACCAGCAGCGTCGGCTCGCCGCCCCTCGGCATGTTGATCCGCGCCACGAACCACGCGTCCTCCGCCTCCAGCACCTCGGTCGAGCCCTCGGCCATCCCCCGCGCCTTCCGCATCCCCAGCGCCGTGCGGTAGGTCTCCAGCACCGACCGGCCGTCGCCCTCCTGCGCCGCGACCGACGGCGGCGGCCCCGTCGTGTCCAACGGCAGCCAGGGCCGCCCTTCGGTGAAGCCGAAGCCCGGCGCCTCGCCCGTCCACGCCAGCGGCACCCGCGCCGCGTCGCGCCCCGGCGGGTTCGGACAGTAGCGCAGATCGAACGGATCGGTGACCTCGTCGCGGCGCAGGTCGGCCTGCCCCTGTCCCAGCTCCTCTCCCTGGTAGAGCACCAACGGCCCCGGGAGACCCAGCAGAAGCAGCGCAAACATCCGCGCATCCCGCTCGGAGCCGTCGCCGTCGCGGGTGACGTGGCGCGGCTGGTCATGGCTCGACAGCCACCACGCCAGCCCCTCGTCGCAGGCCCCGCGTTCGACCATGTCGGCCAGCACCGTCCCGGTGATCCCCCGTGCCGCAAGGTCGATCACATACGCGGAATCGAGTTGGTCCTCCGCCACCAGCAAGGTCGACAGCTCCACCGACCTGTTGCCGGAATTGACCTCGCCCAGCAGGTACTTGTCAGGCCCGGCCCAGTCCCGCACCTCCTTCATGAAAGGCACGCCGTCCCCCGGCAGGAAGTCGTGCACATGGTCCTGCTCGCGGTACTCGCCGCCCGGCGGGCCCGCCATGCGCGCCTTCACCTCCGGCGAGGCGGGCGGATTGTCCCTCAGCTCCGGATCGTGGAGGTAGCAGGTGACGGCATCCATCCGGAACCCCTTCACCCCCCGCTCGCACCAGAACCGGCAGATGTCCTTCAGTGCGGCGCGGACCCTTGCGTTGCGCAGGTTCAGTTTCGGCTGTTCGGCGAGGAAGGTGTGCAGGTAATACTGCTGCCGCCCCTGGTGCCAGGTCCAGGCCGGCGGGCCGAAGTAGCTGCGCCAGTTGTTCGGCACGCCGCCGTCCGGCCCGGGATCGGCCCAGCAATACCAGTCGCCCTTGCCGTCCTCCCGCCTTTCCGAGGCGCGGAACCACGGATGCTCCACCGAGGTATGGTTGAACACGAGGTCCATCATCACCCGCAGGCCGAGCCGCCCGGCCTCCTCGATGATCCGGTCCATATCCTCCAGCGTTCCGAACATCGGATCGACCGCGCAATAGTCTCGCACGTCATACCCACCGTCCACCATCGGCGAGGGGTAGACCGGCCCGATCCAAACCGCATCCGCCCCGAGCGCGGCGATATATCCGAGACCCCGGCGGATGCCCTCCAGATCGCCCGTGCCCGACCCGGTCGTATCGGCAAAGGACCGCGGATAGACCTGATAGATGACCGGAAACGGCGGCCAGTCGTCGCGCTGCGGCGATAATTGTCTAGGCATTCACGATCTTGCCGCCGTTCGGATGCAGGCACTGGCCGGTGTAGTAGTTCCCGTCCGACGAGGCGAGGAAGAGATAGGCCGTGGCCACCTCCCAGGGCTGGCCCGCCCGGCCCATGGGCGTGCCGCTGCCGAAATCCTCCACCTTGTCGGCGGGCATCGTGCCCGGGATGAACGGCGTCCAGATCGGCCCCGGCGCCACCGCGTTCACCCTGATGCCCCGGTCCACCAGCGCCGAGGACATCGACCGCGCGAAGGCCAGAGACGCGCCCCGCGTGGTCGAATAGGCCACCAGCGCCGCGTTGCCCTTGTAGGCGTTCACCGAGGTCGTGCAGATGATCGAGGCCCCCTCCTTCAGATGCGGCAGCGCGGCCTGGGTGCAAAACACATAGGACATCACGTTGCTGTCCATCGTGCGCCGCAGCGTCTCCTCGTCGAGGTCCTCGAGCCCCTTGTCGAGAAACTGCTGCGCCGCGTTGTTCACCAGGATGTCGAGCTGCCCGAACCGCTCTACGGTCTTCGCCACAGCAGCCTCGGCGGTCTCCTTGCGCCCCAGATCGCCCGGGATCAGCAGCGCCTCCCCGCCTTCCTCCTCCACGAGCCGCTTCGTCTCCTCCGCGTCCTCGTGCTCCTCGAGATAGGCGATGGCGAGCTTCGCCCCCTCCCGTGCATAAAGGACCGCGACAGCCCGACCGATGCCGCTGTCGCCGCCGGTGATCAGCGCCACCTTGCCGTCGAGCTTGCCGGTTCCCGGATGCCTCGGGCGGTAGTCCGGCGCGGGCTCCATCGGGTATTCGTCGGCGGGCATGCTGTCCTGGGACTGCGGCGGGATCTTCGGGTCGGTCGTCATGGTCTGGCTTTCGTCTATGGCTTCGTCCGAAAACGCCGGCAGAGCAGGCGGGTTCCGGTCTCTGGCCGGCATCGCCGGGTCGCTCCTTTGCCCGCCCCCTGTTATGGCCCATTTCGTGCAGGGGGCGGGCGCGGCGCCGTCGTCAAGGATGCCTGCGGAGGCTCACATGCGGTTCTGGATCACCATCCTCCTCATCCTCGTGCTCTCGGCCGTGGGGCTGACCTACGAGATTGCCGCGGGTCGCGTGCTTGCCCCCTTCTTCGGCACGTCGCTGGTGACCTGGACCACCGTCATCGCCACCGTCCTTGCCGGCTTCTCTCTGGGCAGCGCGCTGGGCGGCCTCCTTGCAGAGCGCCCGGACGCCATCGCCCGCGTCCGCACCGCCCTCCTCGCCACCGCCGTGCTGATGGCGCTGTCGCCCACGATCCTCGGCCTGCTCTACGACTGGGGCGCGCGGGGCACGGGCGGGATGTTCATCAGCGTGGTGCTGACCTTCTTCCCGGCCTCGGTGCTGATCACCCTGCCGTCCCCATTGCTGGCCAAGCTCGCCATAGAGGCCCGGCCCGGCCGCGAGGGCTCCTCTCTCGGTCTGGTTCTGGCCGCGGGGTCACTCGGCGCGATCTTCGGCGCGGTTCTCGCGGGGTTCGTCGCGCTGCCGCTGATCGGTTCGACGGCGACCTTCGCGGGCTGCGGGGCGGTGACGCTTCTTTGCCTTCTGGGGCTGCGCCGCGGCCCCGAGGAGCCCTCCGGCATCCATCCCGTCGTGGCGGTGGCCGCGGCGGGCTTCATCGGCATCGCCGGATACGCGGGCGGGACGGCCTGTCAGTACGAATCCGGTCTCTCCTGCATCCATGTGGAGCGCGTCCCCGGCGAGGTACGCCTCTTCTCGGACCGCACCCTGCAGGCGGCGGAGCCTCCGCTCCGCCGTGGCGAGACGGACACGCCGCCCCTCGCGCTCAGCTACACGAGCTGGCTCTGGGCCCGCATGGACCGCGATCTCGGCCCCGCGCCCTCGGTCCTTTTCGTAGGCGGCGGCGGCTATACCCTGCCGACCCGGCTTCTGGATGCGCGACCGGGCGCGGAAGCCGTCGCGGTGGAGATCGACCCGCTCGTGACCCGGGTGGTGCAGCGCCACCTGCCGCGCGCCTCTGCGGTGATCGAGCGCACGGGCTACATCGCGGGACGTCAGGCGCCCGAAGGCGGTCTTGCCATCGTCCATGCCGATGGCAGGCTCTATCTCAACGAGACCGACCGTCGCTTCGACGCCGCGGTGATGGACGCCTTCTCATCGGGATCGGTCCCGGCGCACCTTGTGACGGAGGAGAGCTTCGCCCGCCTGAAGGCCATCGTCGACGGCCCGGTCTACGTCAACCTGATCGACCGGCCCGACGGACGCCTCGCCCGGGGCGTCCATGCCATCCTGTCCGGTCTGTATCCTCACCTCGAGATGGTGCAGGGCCCGGTCAGCAGCGCGGGCCGCGCCAATATCGTCCTGGCCGCATCCCCCGTGCCCCTTGCGCCCCTCGCGGACCTGCCCGAGGATTATGCCCCTGCCGACATCTCCCCGGCCCGCGCGTTCACAGACGACCGCGGCTGGGTGGGTCACCGGTAGGGCAGGGCGCGCGGCGGCGGCCCTCGCGGTCGGATCCGCGCAAAAAGTGATCCGCCCGCCGATCTGGCTCTCCCGCCGCTCGTCGGGCTCCGGGGCCGGCCAAGGCCCGCCCTCCGGCGCGCCCGGACCTGTGCGCGGCGCTCTCCCGATCGCTCCCATGGCCGCCGGAATTGCCCTGAAATCGCTCGGGAACTTCCCTGTCCCGCGCTCCGTTGAGCGTCAGGAGGCCCGAGGGGTCTCCGCTCCTGTCCCCCGGGGGTGCCCACCCCGTCCCGTGGCATCCCCTCTGGCCCGCGTGCCCACACCGGCACGCGGGCTTTTTTCATGGCCCGGGGCCGGGACCCGGCCCCGCGTTAACACTTTATACAAATCATTTCATGTACTTGTCTGGCGTCACATCGTGGACGCCTGCCCTGCCACCGGCGGATACCCGGAACAACCATACCCGGGAGAGCTTTTCTTCCCGACCGCCCCTCATCCGGGGCTCCCCATGATCTGGAGAGACACATGCTTGAGATAAGCGGCATCGGTGGGCTGATCGTCCTCGTTCTCGATATCTGGGCGATCATTTCGGTTGTCGGATCGCGCGCGGGCACCGGATCGAAGGTCCTTTGGTGCCTGCTGATCATCCTGCTGCCGATCCTCGGCTTCCTCATCTGGCTGATCGCGGGTCCCCGCTCCGAGCCGCGGACGCGCTGACACGACAACGGCGGCGCCTTCCCGGGTCGCCGCCGCCTCCAGTCCTGTCCGTCCTTCAAATCCGGGCCGGCTCCGGCCTGCCCCGCATCCGCCGGGCGGCCATCCGGCTCGAGATCGCCCGGAGCCGCGCCCGCCGGATCCGTGCCTGCTCCTCGGGCGGCATGTCGTCCGTGCCGAACTCCAGCCGGTCGATCATCTCCGCCACCTCCGGAGTCACCCGGTCCCGGGCGATCTTCAGGCTGCGGTCGGGATCCGGATCATGGGACAGCAGCCACGCCGCTGCCCGCGCCCGGTGCCGCTCGAAGGTCGGTCCGCGCCCGATCGTCCCTTGCCGCGCCCGCTGCGCGTCCTGCGACGGTCCGAACAGGAGCCAGGCCAGCCCGGCAGTGGTCACCGCCGTCGCGACCGGATTGGCCGCAATGCGCCGCTGCAGTCCTTTCAACATGGCGCCGCCATCGTCCCGAAGCCGTTCCTCCGCCCGCTGGACCAGCGCTTCCGGCGTGAATCGCGCCTGGAGACGGTCGAGCGTATCCGCGAGCGACCGGCGCTCGGCCTCGATCTCGCGCTCGATCTGCTTGGGTTGCTGCTCAGTCATTGACCCGATCCCGCACCATAGCCACGTCAGCCCTCACGTTGTCGGCGACCCGCTGGGGCCCGACCTTGACGGATTTCAGCTTGCCTGCCCCCACCATGGCCAGGATGCCCGCGATGACGGCGAAGGCGATGCCGACCGCCAGGGAGGCCCAGCCCGGTTCCAGACCCGCCTCGACCAGCGCGGCCACCAACGCAGCGGACAGAATGTTGAGCGCCGTGAGCGAGATCACCACCGCCGCGACGATGAGGCCGATCCCGACCAAGGCCGCATGGAGGCTGCTGTCCAGTTCGGCGCGCGCAAGGTCGATCTCCTTGCGAAAGAGCGATGTCGCCCGGGTCAGCGCCTCGGACAGGAGCGAGGCCGAAGACTCCCCGGTCGCCCGCTCCCGATGCATGTCACCGGTCGTGTTCATGCGGCACCTCCGGTCTTGCCATGCGTCGTATCGGACGTCGCCCCGGGGGTGGTGTCAGGTTTGGCGCCGGGCGTCTTGGTGGGCGGCGCCCCGGGCGTCGCGCCTGTGGGTGTGGCGGGTCTGCTCGTGGCGGACGGTGAGGGGACCGGCCGCGTCGCGGGCTGGGATTTGCGAGGCCGCGACGGACCTTCCGCATCCCAGGTGTCGTCCGTGTCGTCGTCGTCGATGTCGCCGGCCCTGAGCAGCCGCGCCGCGGCGAAACCGACCGCCGCGGCGCCCGCGACGAAAAGCACGGGGTTGCGTCGGGCGAAGCGACTGACTTCGGTGGTGACGGTGTCGAGATCGGTGTCGCGCAGGTCGCGCGCCGTGTCCTCGAGAAAGCCCGACACCCGGTGAAGCGCCTCCCTCGGCATGCTGCCTTCGCGATATTCACCGGCCGCATCCTCGAAGGCACGGGCAGTCCGCTCCACCTGCTCGGCGCCGCTGTCGGTGGTGGCGCGCATGCGCTCGTCCGCCGCGTCGTGGATCCAGTCCTTGGCGGCATCCATGCGGCTGCCGGCTTCCTCCTTCATACCGCGCATTTCGTCACGGGCGGCTTCGCCGGCGCGACGGCTCTCGTTCGAGGCCCGTTCGGCCACTTTCTGGGCTTCCTTCGCGGGGTTTTCCTGCGCCATGGTCGTCTCCTATGGGTTGATTGCGAAAGGCATTTCCGCGGTCGGGTCAGGCAACGAGTTGCAGGACCAGAAGGACCACGACGATGACGCCGATGATGTAGAAAACACTGTGCATTGGGGGACCTCAGGACAGGGTGGGAAGGGAGGCGAGATAGGCGAGTGCCTCTCGCTCGGTGGGAAAGCTCTTGGCGTCGACGGGGATCAGCCGCCCCATCGTCTCGACCATCTCGCCCGCGGCCTCTGGCGCGCCTGCGGTCACGTAGGCGCGGACGTTCCAGAGCGAGGCGGCCTGCGCCTTGATCGCGTCGGCGGACAGGCTCGCCCCTGCCTCCGACCCGTCGTAGGCGGCGAAGACAAGCAGCATGTCGATCTTGTCATGCGCATCGAACGCCGCGCGCACGCGGTCGGCCATCGCGGACATGTCGGACCGCGTGACCTTGCCTGCGATCCGGAAGCCGTATGTGGCCGGAAAACCGGGATCGAAAGGGTGGATATGGCTGGTGTCCATCGTCTCCTCCGGACAGAACGCTTCGGTCTGGCGGACGGGGGAGCCGCGTCGCCTCATGCGGCCTCTCCGTCCCGATGATCCGTCAAGGCGCGGTCAGGGGGTTTGTTCCCTCCGTCGCGCACGGCTCTCGAGTGGCGATGCGCCCAGAATCCGGGCGACGGGCGCCCGGGGTCCGGGCTGTCGGCGCGCGGGCACTGGACAACGGCTGTCGTGATGCGGAACTTGGACACAGATCGACGGGAGAGGACACCGAGTCATGAAGATCGTCACGTCTGCCATAACAATTGCCTTCCTTGCGGCGACCGGCGCGATGGCCGCCGAACACGGCTCCTGCGCGGCCGGAAAGACCCTCGAAGAGGGGGTGCTGACCGTCGCAACCGGGAACCCGGCCTATTATCCGTGGGTCATGAACGATGATCCCGAAAGCGGCGAGGGCTTCGAGGCCGCCGTGGCCTATGCGGTGGCCGAAGCAATGGGCTTCGCTCGCGACGAGGTGGTCTGGGTCCGGTCGTCCTTCGACGAGGGCATCCAGCCGGGCGTCAAGGATTTCGATTTCTCGATGCAGCAGTATTCGATCACGGCGGAGCGCGACCTGATGGTCGATTTCTCCGCGCCCTACTACAGCGCCGCGATGGCGGTGCTGACGACCGAGGCGATCGCCGCGGATAAGGGCGTCGAACCCACGATGGAAAGCCTGCGCACGCTGATCTGGGGCGCTGGCGCCAACACCACGGCCGTCCCGATGCTGATGAACGTCGTGCAGCCCGACAGCGACCTGATGCTCTATGACGATACCGCGGACGTGAGTCAGGCGATCCAGGCCGGGCAGATCGACGCGGCGCTCTTCGATCTGCCGACGGCGCTCTATCTCGCCGCGGTGGTCGTGGAGGGGGGCAAGGTCATCGGACAGTTTCCCGCCGACCGCAGCGAGACGCCCGATCAGTTCGGGATGCTGATGGAAGAAGGCAACCCGCTGAAGGAATGCGTGGATGCCGCCATCGCCGAGATTACGGAAAGCGGGCTTCTGGCCCAGATCGAGACGACCTGGCTGGCGGAGACTACGGGCGCGCCCGTCATCGAGTGACATGACGGAACTACCCGCACCAGCCGCTGCCCGGCCCGGCAGCCGGGGCGCGCCCACACGGCGCGCCGCCTACGAGGCACGGGTGCGCCGCCGGTCCCTCATGGTGGCCGGCGGGTCCACCTTCGCGGTGCTCGCCGCCATCGTCATCCTGGTGCCGCTCGCGCCGGGCTGGGAGGCGGTGCAGCGCAGCTTCTTCAACGGCGAGATCTTCTGGCGCACGTTCCCCGGCCTGCTCGACGCGTTTCTCGTGGACGTGATGATCTTTGCGTGGTGCGCGCCGGCCATCGCCATGCTGGGCCTGACCATAGCGCTCTGTCGCGACGTGCGCTCGCCCGCTCTGTTTCCGCTGCGGCTTTTCGGGGCGCTCTACACGGACGTGTTCCGCGGTCTGCCGGTGGTGCTGGTGATCTACCTTATCGGCTTCGGCATCCCGGGGCTCGGTTTGCCCCGGCCCTGGAACAGCCCCTATATCTGGGGCTCGCTGGCACTGATCCTCGTCTATTCGGCCTATGTGGCCGAGGTGATCCGGTCCGGCATCGATTCCATCCATCAGAGCCAGCGGTCCGCAGCCGCCTCGCTCGGCCTCTCGGAGGCCGATACGATGCGCTATGTCGTGCTGCCGCAGGCGCTGCGCAATGTGCTGCCGGCGAACATGAACCTGCTGATCGCCCTGCAGAAGGACGTGGCGCTGCTGTCCTTCATCGGACCTGTGGAGATCTTTCGCCAGGCGGGCGTCTACAAGTCGCTGCTTGCGAATTTCACGCCCTACGTAGGCGCCGCGCTGATCTTTCTTGCGATCACGATCCCCGCCACGCGCTATGCCGACTACCTGCTGAACCGCCAGCGCAGGCGCGAACGGTGATGACGAAGCTGAGCCTGCGCGGCGTGCGCAAGAGCTTCGGCGACACCGAGGTGATCCGGGGCATCGATCTCGACGTGGGCGAGGGCGAGATGGTCTGTCTGATCGGCGCCTCGGGGTCGGGCAAGTCCACGCTCCTGCGCTGCATCAACCTGCTCGAGCCGGTGGACGACGGGATCATCCGCCTCGACGGGGTGGACATCGCGGAGCCGGGGCTCGATCCGCGGCCAGTGCGGCGACGGATCGGGATCGTGTTCCAGTCCTACAACCTCTTTCCGCACATGACGGCGGCGGAGAACGCCATGCTGGCCCCACGCCGCGTGCACCGGCGCGACCGGGCGGCGCTCACGGGGCCGGTGATGGCGCTGTTCGAGCGGTTCGGACTGGCCGACCGCATGCACCACTACCCCGATCAACTCTCGGGCGGGCAGCAACAGCGCGTGGCGATCATCCGCGCACTGGCGATGGAGCCGGAGATCATGCTCTTCGACGAGATCACCTCCGCGCTCGATCCGGAGCTTGTGGGCGAGGTGCTCGACGTGCTGAGGCAGCTGCACCGGGACGGGATGACGATGATCCTTGCGACCCACGAGATGGGCTTCGCCCGCGAACTCGCCGACAAGGTCTGTTTCCTCGACAATGGCGTGATCCTGGAACAGGGCCCTCCATCCAGCCTTTTCTCCGCCCCGAGCCAGCCACGGACCCGGTCGTTCCTGTCGCGCGTTCTCTGAGTCGGTGCGCCGCCCATTTTTCCTGCCGCAGGGGTCCAGGCAGACCTCTTGAATAGATGTCCGTGTGACGGACCATCATCTCCTCGGCGGCAGCGGGGACTTCATCGCCTGCCCGACCTGACGCGACGCTCTCCTCTGCCCGCGCGGCGGCGGATGCGCCGGCCGAGGCCAGCGCCCTGCTCCCGTCCCTCGCCAACCAGCTGTCGTCCCTCGACACCCAGGCCGGCGCCACGCTGACGGATTTCGACCGCGACAGCGCCTTTGGTCGTGACCTGCGCGGCGCGATCCGGCAGGTGCAGACTACCACCACGGCCGTGGAGCGGCTTGCGCGGACACTGGAACGGAACCTGAATTCCCTTATTCTCGGATAATGACCATGCCCGATCTGCTGCCGCCCCGGCGCCCCGCCCTTCTCGCCCTCGTCCTGATGACGGGCGGATGCAGCTTCCTGACCGGGCCGGAGCCGCGCTTGTCGGCGCCGGTCGTCACGCCCACCGACTCGGTCCCGTCGCGTGATTACACCGTCGAGGTCGTCG
>Ga0076930_100469_pt1 | contig 39051 bp, 33 predicted proteins | sample HotLakConsoUCCRE_FD_71149 | JGI IMG/M metagenome (GOLD analysis project Ga0076930, IMG submission 71149) | Hypersaline microbial mat communities from Hot Lake, Washington, USA - Hot Lake Consortium UCC-RE (version 3) (version 3) ...
GGGCGCACGGTGCGCAGGTCGATCACCTCCGCCTCGATGCCCTCCGCCGCCAGCTCCTCGGCGGCCGCGAGCGCCTTGTGCACCATGATCGAGGTCGCGACGATGGTCACATGGGTGCCCGCGCGGCGCAGGGCGGCCTTGCCGATGGGGGTGGTGTAATGGCCCTCGGGGACATGACCCTTCATCTTGTAGAGGATCTTGTGCTCGAAGATCATCACCGGGTCGGGGTCCTCAAGGGCGGCCAGCAGAAGGCCCTTGGCGTCCTCGGGGGTGGCGGGCTGCACCACCTTCAGCCCCGGGACATGGCCGAACCAGGCCTCGAGCGACTGGGAATGCTGCGCCGCCGCCCCGGTGCCCGATCCTGCCGGAAAGCGCATCACCAGCGGCACCGACACCGCGCCGCCCAGCATGTAGCGGACCTTGGCGGCCTGGTTGACGATCTGCTCCATGGCCAGCGCCGCGAAGTCGGAGAACTGGAACTCGAAGATCGGGCGGAGGCCGGTCATCGCCGCGCCCACGGCGACGCCCGCGCCGCCAAGCTCCGATATGGGCGTGTCCATCACCCGGTCGGGCCCGTATTTCTCCACCAGATCGCCGGTGACCTGAAAGGCCCCGCCATAGACGCCGATGTCCTCTCCCATGAGGATCACCCGCTCGTCGGAGGCCAGCGCGATGTCCATCGCCTCGCGGATCGCCTCGGCATAGGAGAGCTCGCGCAGGCTGGTGCCGGATTGCGCGTTCATGCCGCGTCCTCCTCGGTGTAGACGTAGCGCGTGGCCTCTTCGACCTTCGGGAAGGGGCTTTCGTCGGCGAAGACGATGGCCTGACGGATCGTCTCCTCGGCGGCGCTCTCGATCCCGGCGACCTCGGCCTCGGTCACCACGCCATGCTCGACCAGCATGTCGGCCATCCGACGGATCGGGTCTCGCGCCTGCCACTCGGCGATCTCTTCCTTGGTGCGGTAGCGGTTGCGGTCGGATTTGGAATGCCCGCGCCAGCGGTAGGTCAGGTTCTCCACGAGGCTCGGCCCCTCACCGGCGCGTGCCCGTGCCACGGCAGCGTCCACGGCCTCTGCGACGGCGGAGAAGTCGTTGCCGTCCACGGTCTCGCCCGGCATGGAATAGGCCGCCGCGCGTTCGGCGATGTTCCTGACCGCCGTGGAGCGTTCGGTGGAGGTGGACATGCCGTACTTGTTGTTCTCGCAGACGAAGACCACCGGCAGCTTCCAGACGGCGGCCATGTTCAGCGCCTCGTGAAAGGCGCCCTCGTTGTTCGCGCCGTCGCCGAAGAAGCAGACGGTGACCGCGCCCGTGCCCAGCCGCTTGGCCGACAGGGCCGCGCCCACGGCGATGGGAATGCCGCCGCCGACGATGCCGTTGGCCCCGAGATTGCCCTTGTCCACGTCGGCGATGTGCATCGAGCCGCCCCGGCCCCGGCAATAGCCGGTCTCCTTGCCGAAGAACTCCGCGAACATCCGGCCGAGATCGGCGCCCTTGGCCACGCAATGGCCGTGGCCTCGGTGGGTGGAGGTGATCTTGTCATTGTCCGAAAGCGACATGCACGAGCCCACGGCCGAGGCCTCCTGACCGATGCTCAGATGCATCGTGCCGTGGATCAGGCCGCGGGTGTAGCTGTCCTCGGCGCCCTCCTCGAACTTGCGGATGAGGAACATCCTGGCCAGCGCGTCTTTCAGCGTCTGCGCGTCATAGGTTTCGAGCGCATAGGGAAGGTTCGCATCACGCATGGACCGGCTCCTTGCCATAGACCATCTCGTCCTGCCGGCGGCGCAGCTCCGCGATCTTCGACCCGGCGGGGAGTTCCACGTTCTCGTGCGTCAACAGCGCGCCCTTGGCGATTGGGGCGGTGACCTTCGCCCCCGGCAACAGGCCCGCGGGGAGCGCGCGCGCCGCACGGGCGCGGCCGGTCTCCATGGCCCAGGCGCGATAGGTGTATTCGCCCAGCAGATCGAGCGTGTCGCCGGGCGCGAGGTCGCGCTTGGCGACGGCGCAGACCTCGGCCACGGGCCGGGGCAGGGGCACCATGTCCGCCTTGCCGTAAAGCACCGCGCGGGCGCAGGTCAGCGGCACCTCGAGCGAGGTCAGGTGATAGGGGCGGATGAAGGTGAAATAGGGCCCGTCGCCCATCTTCAGGTCGCGCAGCCGTTCATGAATGCGCGGATGTTCGGCCTCGACCACGACGAAGACGCCGGGGGCAAGGCCCTTGCCCACGGAATAGTCGACCCGCCCGATATCGGACAGCACGCCGCCGTCCTTTTGGGGGATCAGCGTGGTGGCGAGCTCCTTCGGCCCGGCGGCGGGGCCGTGCATCCCGTCCACGTCGGGGATCAGGCCGGTGGCGTTGGCGATGGCCGACATCTCGACCATGGTTTTTGATCCGTCGACGAATTCCACCAGCATCCGCGGGTTCATGTGCCGCGCGGTGGCCTCCTCCATGTAGGCGTCGGGCGTGGCGTCGAAATTGAGCGGGTTGTTCTTGCCTTTGCCGGCGCAGACGACGCGGTGGCCCATGGCGGAGACGAACTCGATCAGCTCCATGCACGACGACGGCTCGTCGCCCGCACCCAGCGAGTAGACGACGCCGAGGCGGTCGGCCTCGTGGCGCAGGTAGGCGCCGATGGTCACGTCGGCCTCGACGTTCATCATCACGAGGTGCTTGCCGCGCTCCATGGCGGCAAGGCCGATCTCGGCGCCCACGGCCGGCACGCCGGTGGCATCCACCACCACGTCGATCAGGCCCGATTCGAGCATCAGGTCGGCGCTGCCGGCGATGGCCGTGCGGCCTGCCTCGATGACGCTGTTGAGCGCGTCCACGCTGGCGGCATCCGCGCTGTGGCCCTTGGCGCGGTGCGCGATCTCCACCGCCTTGTGCGCCGCGGCGGGGGTGATGTCGGCGATGGCCGCCACCTCGACCCCGTCCATCAGGGCCGCGCGGGTCACGATGTCGGTGCCCATCTCGCCGGACCCGACAAGGCCGATGCGGACGGGACGGCCCTCGTCGGCGCGCCGTGCCAGGTCGCGGGCGAGGCCGGTTAGCGAGATGTTCGATGCCATGAGCGTCGCTTTCCTGTCTTGAGGCTTCGCCGGGAGCATTGTGAACTTTTGGAACAAAGTCAATCATAATGTTCAAGCCGCGCATCTCCGGGCGCGCGCGGCCGCACGTCAGCCCGCCTGTGCCCTAAGCAAAACAATGGCATGGATTTCCCCGGCTGAATCGCGACGGCGCCCACTTGACAACACTGTGTGCATGAACAACTTTGATCACAAAATGAGGGTTGTTCAGCCCGGGTAAGCGGCTTCGCACCGTCTGCGGCGGGACTGGCGGGTCGTCGCCGCCGCCTGCACCGCCGCACAGGGAAAGGCCGCGTCCCGCGATTGACGTAGGGGTCAGACCCGGGATCGAAACGGCAGACATGGCGCCCGCGCCTCCGTCGCCTTCGACCATGACAGGCGTTATCTGTTCGACAGCGCCACCGGCGCAGGGAGTCGCCGAGGCGACCGAGGGGAGGCAAGGGATGCAATTCGATTACACGTCCATGGGGTTCTACACCTTCGACGCGCTCTGCCGGCCGGTCAGCGACCTGCCACCCGGCGGCCGCACCTATTTCGTGGACGCGTTCACGCTGGCCGTCTCGGGCGCTGCGGGGTCCGCCGCCATCGTGGCGGCCAAACACGGGCTGAAGGTGCAGGCGGTGGGCGGCGTCGGCCAGGACGACATGGGCGACTGGGTGATGATGAAGCTCGCGGGCTTCGGCATCGACACCGCGCTCATGCAGCGCTGCCCGGACCATGCGACCTCCTCGTCGATCGTCACCACCCGGCCCGACGGCGCGCGCCCCGCCCTGCACAAGCGCGGCGCGACCGCCGGGTTCTATGTGGACGACGCGCAGGCCGAGAGGGTGCTCGACACCCGCATCCTGCATGTGGGCGGGGTCGGGCTCATGGACCGCATGGACCGGGGCCGCAACGCCGAGATCATGGCCGAGGCGCAGCGCCGCGGCGTGATCACCACGCTCGACGTCTTCGCCTCCACCGCCGACGATCTGGCCCTGATCCGGCCCCTGCTGGCCCATACCGACTATTTCATGCCCTCCGAGGAAGAGGCAATGGCGCTTTCGGGTCTTACCGATTACGAGGATATCGCGGCCTTTCTCCTCGATCTGGGGGCAAAGGCGGTGATCCTGACCCTGGGGGCGGAGGGGGCGATGTATCGCGACGGCACGGGCACCCGCATCGACGTGCCCGCCTACATGATCGACGTCGTCTGCACCTGCGGCTGCGGCGACTGCTTCAACGCGGGATTCGCCACGGGCCTGCATCTGGGCGCCTCCATCGAGGAGTGCATCCGCTTCGGGCAGGCGGCCTCCGCGCAGAACGCCACGGGCCTGGGCTCCCAGGCCGGGGTGCGCGATCTGGAGACCACGCGCCGGTTCATGCAGCAGACGAAGACGCGAGCCCATGTCGCGGCGTGATCGCCACTCCGGCGCGGCAGGCCACGGCGCGTTGCCGGGGCTGGGTCCGCTGGCCATGCCCCTGCGCGACCTTCTGCGCGGGGTCACCAGCGTCGCCGCCGCCGCCGAACCCTCGCGCCTGCTGCCCGAGCCGCTGCGGTCCCGGGTGCACCGGGTGTTCGAAAGCTTCGGCGAGGCGGGCACGGATTTCGCCCAGCCGCCCGCGGATCACGCGGACATCCACAGCGCCGCGCGCTTCCTCGCGGGCACGGCGACCGACGCCGCCGCGGCGCAGGCCTGCGCGCGGGTGCTCGTCTTTGCCCTCGACCGGCTGCGGAAGGCCCGCCCCGAAAGCTGGCTGCCGGTCAGCGAGACCCTGACCGCGATGCGCCTGCAGCAGGTTGCGCACGACGCGAGCGCCGACAGGCCCGGCGCGCTGATGATCGCCGCCCGTCCGCCCTCCGCCTGGTCGGAGATCGCGGGCCATGGCGGCGCGGAGGCCGATCTCGCGCTCTTCACCGTCTTCGCCTGGCTTCTGGCCGCGCGGGCCGGCTCGCTCGACGAGGAGGAACGCCTGCTGGGCCTTGCTTTCGCCCTGACGCTCGCGCTGCGCGAGGATGTGCTGGCGGGGTCGCTCGACCGGGCGGACCTCGCGGCCAAGCTTCACAACCTCGCGCGCGATCTCTAGGCTTTGTCCATGGCGACACAGATGGCTCCACGGGATGTCGATCCGCCGCTCCACAAGAGCGCGCAGCGGATGCGCTGGTTCATCGGCGCCTTCGAGGCGCAGATCGAGCGGACAAGCCGCGAGACCGGGGCGCGCTACCGGGTGGACCAGATCTGCCTCGCCGAGGTCTTTGCCGAGTGGCTGAAGGCGTTTCGCGCGCAAAAGCCCGCCGATCCCGCCGACAATCCGTCCTATGTGGGCTTTGCCGCGGGGCTGATGCTCAAGACGCTGATCGCGAAGCGCCCCGTCACCGTGGAGGCCCTGCCCGAGGGGGCGGACCGGTCGAACCCGGCCTATTTCTGGCCCGAGGGCTATCTCTACGTGGCCTTCTGCCTCAACGTCCGGGGCCTCGTCATCGCCACCGACTATCACGGGGAACAGCATCCCGGCGACGAGCTTGGCGATCTGAGGACCTGGTGGACCTTCAAGGAGAATGTCGAGCGGGACTCCGGCCTCGCCATCGCCTTTCTCGATCTCTTCGCCGGCGAGGAACCGGAATGGACCATGCCCGAGATCTTTCGCTCCGGCCCCATGCGGCAGGTTGTGGCCCGGTTCTACACTCCGGAGATCGGGGAACCGGACGGGCGATGACACGACGTGACTGACGGCATATCCCAATTGCGCCAGCCGGTGGGGGTGGCCGCGCTGATCGTGGCGGCGGGCCGTGGCACCCGGATGGGCGGGGCCATGCCGAAGCAGTACGCGCCCCTCAACGGCCCCTGCGCGCTGCGCCGGTCGGTGGAAGCCTTCCTCGCGATCCGGCGGATCGACGTGGTGCGGGTGGTGATCCATCCCGACGACCGCCCGCGCTATGACGAGGCGATGGCGGGCCTGCGCGATCCGCGGGTCCTCGCGCCGCAGGACGGCGGGTCGTCGCGGGCCAGTTCGGTTCATCTGGGGCTCGAGTCCCTTGCGCCCGCGCGGCCCGACCGGGTGCTGATCCACGACGCGGCCAGGCCCTTCGTGCCGGCCTTCGTGATCGATCGCGTGATCGACGCGCTCGACCGGTCCGAGGGCGCCTGCGCCGCGCTGCCTCTGGTGGATGCGCTCTGGCAGACGGAGAACGGCCACGCGATGACCTCGGTGCCCCGGGAGGGGCTCTGGCGCGCGCAAACGCCCCAGGGCTTTGCCTTCGGGCGCCTGCTCGACGCGCATCGCCGCGGCGACGGACGCGCGGCCGACGACGTGGCTGTGGCGCGCGCGGACGGGATCGGCGTGATCCTCGTCGAGGGGCACGAGGGCAACTACAAGATCACCACCGCCGCCGACTACGCCCGCGCCCTCGCCGAGACCGCGCCCCCCGGCCGCAGTTCCCTGCGCCTCGTGGAGGAAAGCGGCCGGCCCTGACAGGCGGTCAGGCCGCCTGGTGCGGCGTCCGGCCCGGCCCTTCGAGATAGGCCACCATCGCCGCCTCCTCCTCTGCCCGTCGCGCGGCCGTCCAGCCCAGCATTCCGGCCGCCACCTCCGCCGCCTCCGCGATCACCGCGGAGTCGAGATGTCCGGACAGCGCGATCAGCGTGCGGCGGAGCAGCAGGTCGGACAGGTGCGCGACCCGCTCGGTCCGGCACAGGTGGGCCAGTTCCTGCCGCGACCAACCGGGCAGGGAGGCGAGCGGCGTCTCGTTCCGGCAGGCCTTCGCCACGGCCTCCGCCCCCGTCCCGTAGCGGCCCAGCAGCACCGCCACTCGCGCCGTCGCCAGCCCGGTCTCGCCCGCCACGCGCGCGACCCAGGCCGCCCGCGCAGCCTCGCCCGTGGGAAAGCCCTTGCCGCCGCCGATGGGCAGCGAATGCGTCTTCACCCGGCGCGACCGGCCCAGCAGCCCGAGCACCTCGTCCGCCGCCTGTTCCGAGAAGGCCCGGAAGGTGGTCCACTTGCCGCCGATCAGGCACAGCACCGGCACGTCCCCGAGGGCCAGCCGCGCGATGGAATGGTCACGGCTGACCGATCCCACCGGCCCGCCCGACCGCGGCAGGGGCCGCACGCCGCAGAAGCGGTAGCGCACCTGGCTTTCCTCGATGCCCATGTCGGGAAAGATCTCCACCACCGCCGCGATCATGTAGGCGACCTCGCCTTCGTCGCAGGCGGCGGCGTCCGGGTCCGGCACCGGCAGGTCGGTCGAGCCCACAAGGATCTTGCCCATGAACGGATAGCACAGGTTCACCCGCCCGTCGGAGGTCCCGAAATAGACCATGTGCCCATTGAGCGCGGCATGGAGCGCCGGGTTGTCCACCACGAGGTGGGAGCCCTTGGAGCCGCCCATCAGGGTCGTCTCGAGACCGAGGTCCCGGTTCACCGCGTCGATCCACGCCCCGCCCGCGTTGACGATCACCTTCGGGCGCAGGCGCTGCGGCTCTCCGTTCTGAACAAATGTCACCACGCCGCCGCCTGCATCGGTGATCCGCACGTGGGACAGGGCGCGCGAGGCGGGGTTGGCCCTCTCTCCATCGAGCAGAAGCTCCAGTCCCAGCCGCTCGGCATGGGAGAGCTGGCCCTCGTAATAGAGCCCGCCCGCGATGATCCCGGCGTCGAGGCCGCGCACGCGCCGCTCCAGCGCCCGCCTGCCGAGGATGCGATGGGTCGGCATGGCGCGCTGGGTCCTGCCGTAGAGATCGTAGAGCGCGAGCCCCAGCCGGGTGATGACGCTGCCGCGGTCCCGCAGCTCCGCCTTGCGGCCGAGAAAGCGCAGGACGGAGGGGCCGATCCCCCCGAAGCGCGAGCGCAGCGGCAGGATCGTCGGCAGGGGCGAGACGACATGGGGCGCATTCGCCAGCAGCCGGTTGCGCTCCACCAGCGACTCGCGCACCAGCCGGAACTCTCCGGTCTCGAGGTATTTCAGCCCGCCGTGCATCAGCCGGGACGAGGCCGCCGAGGCGCCGGAGCAGAAATCCCCGCGCTCGATCAGCACGCAGTCGACGCCTTGCTCGCAGAGGTCGCGGAAGGTCCCCGCGCCGTTTATCCCGCCGCCGATGACGAGAACATCCGTCTGCGCGACCTCACTCATTTATCAGCGCGACCTTCAGGGCGGAGCCGGTCTCGGCCACCCCGAAGGCCTGCACGGCGTCCTGCAAGGGAAAGGAGGCGGTGATCAGCGGCGCCACGTCGAGCCCGCCCGAGGCCACCATGTCGAAGGCCATGTCGAACGTGCGCCGCGTGAGGCCGAAGGCACCGGTGACGGTGATCTCGTTGTAGTGGATGGCGTTCACGTCCATTTCCGCCGTCTCGCCCTTCGAAAACCCCGCAAAGAGGCTCAGCCGTCCGCCGTGGCGCACGAGATCGGTGGCCTGCCGCGCCAGCGCGGGGATGCCGATGGCGCAGATCACCACATCCGCGCCCCGCCCGCCGGTGGCGGCATGGAGCACGGCCCTCAGGTCCTCCTGCGTCGGATCCACCGTCACCGATGCCCCGCAACGCGCCGCTTCCTCGCGGCGGTGCAGGTTGGGGTCGGAGACCACGATCCGTTCGGCGCCGCCCCGCTGCGCGAGCAGCACATGCAGGCAGCCGATGGGCCCCGCGCCGATCACGAGCACCGTATCGCCGAAGCCGACGCCGGCCTTCTCCTGTCCGTTGAGGACGCAGGCCAGCGGCTCCACCAGCGCGGCCTCGCCATAGCTCATGGTCTCGGGCAGGAGGCGGACATTGCCCGCGGCAACCGCGGCGGCGGGGATGCGCACGATCTCCGCGAAGCCGCCGTCAAGCTCGTAGCCGAAATTCAGGCTGTCGGCGCAGAGATTCTCCAGCCCGCGCTTGCAGCGGTCGCAGCGCCCGCAGGGGATCGAGGGGCAAACTCCGACGCGACTGCCCTCGGCAAACCCGGGATGGCCGCCCGACTCGATGATCTCGCCCGCAAATTCGTGGCCAAGAACCGAGGGATAGCGCACGCCCAGGGTCTTCTTGCCCCGGAAGATCCGGATGTCGGTGCCGCAGATGGTCGCCGCGCGCATCCGCAGCAGCAGGTCACCGGGGCGGATGTCCGGGACCGCCGTGGTGGCGACGTCGATACGGTTCGGTTCGTACAGGATCGCGGATATCACAAATGTATCTCCGTAACGAGTAATGATCAAAGCTATACAAAGGATTCTCCTCAAAAGCCAGCGGAAAGTGGCAGAAGTCCCCCGGTTCTCGGGCATTTGACGCACTGATGTGCGGACCATATTTGCATTTATCTTGACTAAGTGCTAAATATTCAGCATCCTGCCTGTCATCCGGAGAGTCGGGAGGAGTTCTGCTCATGGATCACGATTACGCCGCGATGGGGTTCTACACCTTCGATTGCCTTGGCTGGCCCTTCACCGGGGCGCCTCCGGGCGGGGGCACGTACTTCATCGACGAACTGACCATGGCCGTCTCGGGCGCAGCGGGGACCGCGGCCATCGCCGCCGCCAGGGTCGGGCTCGATACCGTCGCAGTGGGCGCCGTGGGTCGCGATCTGATGGGCGACTGGGTGATGACCCGCCTTGCGTCTTTCGGTGTCGATACGGAGCAGATGCAGCGTCTCGACGGCGTGCCAACGTCCTCTTCCATCGTGACCACCCGCAAGGACGGCTCGCGCCCCGCCCTGCACCTGCGCGGCGCGACGGGGGCCTTCCAGATCGCGGAGGCCGACTTCGACCGCGTCACCAACGCGAAGATCTTCCATCTTGGCGGCGTCGGACTGATGGATGCCATGGACGGCCCGCGCAACGCCGCCCTCATGGCCCATGCGAAGGCGCGGGGATGCATCACGACGGTGGATGTCTTCGCGGGGTCCAAGGACGACCTGCCCGACGTGGCCGCCGTGTTGCCGCACACCGACTATTTCATCCCCTCGATCGAGGAAGCCGAGGCGCTGTCGGGCCTGTCGGGGCTCGAGCGGATGGTGAACTTCTTTCTCGATCAGGGCGCGCAGTGCTGCATCTTCACTCTCGGTGAACACGGGGCCTATTACCATCACCGTGACGGCACGCGGCTCCATGTCCCGGCCTTCGACATCGTGCCGAAATGCACCTGCGGCTGCGGCGACGTGTTCAACGCGGGCATCGCCACGGCGGTCCTGCGTGGCATGCCCCCGCGCGAGGCCCTGCGCTTTGCCTCGGCGATGTCGGCGCTCAACGCCACCGGCCTCGGGTCCCAGGCCGGGGTCGAGAACTTCGACCAGGTGGTCGATTTCATGAACAGCTGTCCCACCAGACCTGGCGAGCTTGTCGCCGTGGGTGGCTGACGGAACTCAGCGGACAATCAGAGGAGGATTCCATGTCTCGCTTTATCGTCGGTGCCGCCCTTGCGGTGCTCGCCCTGCCCGGCATCGCTGCCGCCCAGGATCAGGCCGATCTCATCACCCCCGTCGAGGATCAGCTGACCTTCGTCTTCGTGCCCAAGGTCATTCACCCATGGTACGACGTGGTCGCCGAAGGCGCAGCCTTTGCCGTCGAGGAATTCGCGGAGCGCGGCATCGAGATCGAGGTGATCTGGGACCAGCCGCCGCAGGCGGATGTCGTGGACCAGAACCAGCGGATCGAGGCCAACATCGGCCGTCAGCCCGACGGTCTGGCCGTGGCCTGCCTCGACCGGGCGACGAACGTGCAGCTGATGAACGAGGCGGTGGAGGCCGGTCTCAACGTGATCAGCTTCAACTCCTTCTGCGACGACGCCTTCCCCTTCATCGGACCCAAGAGCAGCGTGCAGGACGGTTACGACCTCGGCGTCTACCTCGCCGAGGAGCTGGACGGCGAGGGCCAGGTGGCGATCCTCTCGGGCAGCCTCACGGCCTCCGATCACGTGGAGCGGATCACCGGCTTCAAGGACGCCATCTCGCAGTATCCCGGCATCGAGATCGTCTTCGAGCAGCCCGACGACGACATCCTCGAGAAGGCCGTGGAGCTGACCGAGGGCGCGCTGGCTGCGAACCCCGATCTCGACGGGATCTTCGCCTCCAACGCCTCCAATCCGATCGGCGCCGCCCGCGCTGTCGAGAATGCGGGCAAGGCCGGCGAGGTCGCCATCGTCGGCATGGATGATCTGCCCGAGGCGGTGGACTTCGTCTGCGGCGGCGTGATCGACGCACTCAAGGCGCAGCGTCAGTGGGACATGGGTTACTGGGCCGTCTACTACCTCGTCGCCATGAACGAGAACCATACCTTCCCGATGTTCCACGACACCGGCTCGCGCTTCCTCACCGCCGAGGATTGCTCGAGCTGATCCCGACCCTTGCCGGCGGGCGCAGGCCCGCCGGCAAGATCCCTCCGGAAGGGTCGGGCTTGCTCCCGGGTCCGGCCCTTTCCTGCAAAAGCGAGCCCCATGTCATCCTCCGGTCCCGTCTTCGAAGCGCGCAACATATGGAAGTCCTTCGGCCCGGTTCAGGCGCTGCAGGACGTCTCCGTCACGCTTCTCCGTGGCGAGGTGCATTCCATCGTCGGCGAAAACGGGGCGGGCAAATCGACCCTCATGAACATCATCTGCGGCCGGTTCGGACCAACCGAGGGCACGCTTCTCGTCGACGGGTCGGCGGTCCAGTTCGGCTCCCCCAAGGATGCACAGGGCCTCGGCATTGCAATCGCACCGCAGGAGATCAACCTCGTTCCGAACCTGACGGTGGCCGAGAACATCATGCTGGGCGCCCAGTGCGGCCGCGCCGTGGCGATCGACTGGCGCCGGACCCGTGCCGAAGCCACGCGCCACTTGCATGAGGTGGACAAGTCCATCGACCCCGCCGCGCGGGTCTTCACCCTCTCCAAGGCGCAGCAGCAGCTGGTGCAGATCGCCCGCGCCGCCGCCACCGAGGCGCGCATCCTGATCTTCGACGAGCCGACCGCCACCCTGACCTACCGCGAGGAAGAGGTCCTGCTGCGCTACATCGAGGGGCTCGCCGCCGCCGGCCGTTCCGCCTTCTACATCTCCCATCGCCTCGAGGAGGTGCGCAGGCTCTCGCACCGGGTCACGGTCCTGCGGGACGGCGTCAACGTGGGCGTTCTCGGCCCGGAGGAAGCCACCCGCGAGCGCATGGTGACGATGATGGCCGGCCGGCCGCCCAAGTCGGGCGGGCAGGCGCTGCGCACCCTCGCCTCCGCCGAGGTCGTGCTGGAGGTGGAGGGTCTCTCCCGCGATCACGAATTCCGCGATATCTCCTTCAGCCTGCGCAAGGGCGAGATCCTTGGCGTCTCGGGCCTCGTGGGTTCGGGGCGCACCGAGATGGCGAAGTGCATCTTCGGGCTCACCCGGCCGCAGTCCGGCCGGATCCGCCTGCGGGGCGAGGAGGTGTCGTTCCGCGCCCCGCTCGAGGCGATCAACGCGGGGCTCATCTATCTGCCCGAGGAGCGCAAGCAGGAGGGGATCTTTCCGCTGCTGTCCATCGCAGAGAACACCGCCCTGCCGACCCTCGACCGCTTTGGCGGCCTTCTGCACATCCGCAACCGCGAGATGGTGGCGGCGGTGGAGCGGCTGGCCGGGCAGATGAAGGCCAAGTTCAATTCCCTCAAGGACCCGATCACAAGCCTTTCGGGCGGCAACCAGCAGAAGTTCATCATCGCCCGCTGGCTGATGCGCGATGCCCATGTGCTGATCATGGACGAGCCGACCCGCGGCATCGACGTCAACGCCAAGTTCGAGATCCAGAGCGTCCTGCGCCGCCTCACCGAGGAGCGGGGCCTGTCCATCGTCATCATCTCCTCGGAGATGGAGGAACTGCTCGATGTCGCCGACCGGATCATGGTCATGCACGAAGGCACCGTCAAAGGCACGGTGGACCGGCGCGAGGCCTCCCAGGAAGGCCTTCTCGAACTGGCCATGAGCTGACAACAGGAAAGATCCGACCGATGGACACCGCCCCCACCGCCCCTGTCGCCCGGGACGTCCGGCCCCGGAAGGCCACGCTGATGTCGCGGTTCTGGCGCTGGGAGGCCAGTGGCGTCTTCGTGGCGCTGCTCATCCTCTTCGCCTGCCTCGCCCTGGCGACCGACAATTTCCTGTCGGCCTATAACGTCTCGGTCGTGGTCCGGCAGGCGGCCTTCGTCGGGCTCGTGGCGCTGGGCCAGACCCTCGTTCTGCTGGTGGGCGGCATCGACCTGTCGGTGGGCGCCTCCGCGGGGCTCTCGGCCATCGTTGGGTCCATCGCGCTCACGCAATGGGGGCTGCATCCCTGGCTGGTGATCCCCTTCACCATGGCCTTCGGGTTCATGCTGGGCAGCGTGAACGGCTTCTTCGTCGGCGTACTCAGGCTGAATCCCTTCATCGTCACGCTGGCGACATGGGAGATCTTCGCGGGCCTGACCCTCGTCATTACCAAGGGCTACCCGATCCGGCCGCTGGGCGAGGGGTTCACGATCTTCGGTCAGGGACAGATCTTCGGCGTGCCGCTGCCGGTGATCATCTTCCTTGTCGCCTCGGGCGTCCTGATCTGGATGCTGAGCCAGACGCGTCTCGGGCGGAACCTCTTCGCGGTGGGCGGGAACCGCGATGCGGCGGTGCTTGCGGGCATCCGCGCGGGCCGGGTTGAATTCCTCGCCTTCGGGATGGCGGGCATGTTCGCGGCGCTTGCGGGAATTCTCTTTGCCAGCCGGATGGATGCGGGCCAGCCCTCGGTGGGCGAGGGATGGCTGATGGGCGCGATCACCGCGGCGATCCTCGGCGGCACCTCGCTGCGCGGCGGGCAGGGGTCCATCGTGGGAACCGTGATGGGCGCGCTGCTTCTTGCGATGCTGGCAAACGGAACCGTCTTGATGAACGTCTCCGGGTTCTGGCAGCGTGTGATCGTCGGCTGCGTCGTTCTGGTTGCGGTCCTGGTCGACCTTTTGCGCAGACGGGGCTGAGGTCGGAAGCATGAACAAGTCCAGCGGCACGTCCGCACCGGGTGCCTCCGACAGCAACGGCGGCGGCGCGGATACGGCCGAGGACCTGAAGGCCCGCATCGCCTGGCTCTACTACATGGAGGGCAAGACCCAGGACGAGGTCTCCCAGATCGTCGGCACCAGCCGGGCAAGGGTCCTGCGGACCCTCGCGCAGTCCCGGGCCGACGGCACCGTGCAGATCCGCGTGACCTCCCGCCTGTCCCATTGCGTGGAGCTGGAATCGCAGCTCGAGCGCAAATACGGGTTTCGCAAGGTGATGGTCGTCCCCTCACCCGAAGAGCCCGGCGAGGTCTCCGAGATCATCGGCCGGGTGCTGGGCGAATACCTGTCGCAGGCCATCGGCCCCGACATGACGGTGGGCTTCGGCTGGGGTCGCACCCTCAGCGCCGGCATCCCGGGCATCGAGCCGCGCGTCCGCGGCGGCGTGTCGGTCATCTCCATGCTGGGCGGCCTGACCAAGGTCAGCCAGATCAACCCGTCGGAGTTCGCCTGGCGCGTGGCGGACCGTCTTGCCGCCGAATGCTACATGATCGCGGCGCCGGTCTTCGCGCCTGACGCGGAGACCCGCCGGCGGCTGACGGAACATGGCGGCATCGCCGAGGTTCTCGACCGCGCGCGCCGGCTCGACATGGCGGTGGTCTCCACCGGCGATCTCTCGCCCGAGAGCATCTTTACCCGCTACGGCCTGCTGACCAAGGACGAGATCGTGTCGCTGGAGCGCGCGGGCGCCGTGGGCGACGTCCTGTGCCGGTTCCTCGATGCCGAGGGCCGGATCGTCGATCACCCGGTGAACGATCGTGTTCTCGCGGTAGATCCGCGAGAGCTTGGCACCGCGCGCGAGATCGTTCTTGCCTCGGGCGGATGGTCGAAACTGACCGCGATCCGCGCCTCCATCGCGCTGCTGAAGCCCAGCGTGCTGATCACCGACACGATCGTTGCGGAACGCCTCGCGATCGACTGAGCCCCACGCCCCGGCGCCGTTTTCCTGTGGCCGCAGGCCCCGGTCGGCCGCGCCGCGCCTCCGGACCTGTCTGGTCCGCGGGCCGCGCTGTCCCGCGTTCATTTCACGGCATGAACAAATTGACTCAAGAAATGAAGTTGGTGCGGGTTTGGTGGCAGGTCCGGCGGCCGGCAGGGGGCGTGGGCTCGGGACCGCCCCGTCAGCAAGCCGGCTGCGCCCCGGGGTGAGGTCCCGGGGTACGGGCCCTCGACAGGTCGCGCCTGCAAAGTGATGTGGCCGCGACCGCCGCGCCAGCTCCTGTGCCTGCGGAGCGGTGGACCGGGATGCCGCAGTCATCGTAAGGCCTTCCCCGATTCGGACTGGTCCGGTTCATGCTCAGGGTGCATGAGGGGCGCGGGACATCCGGATTGAGCGGACCCCCGGACAGGTCCGGTGCGTATGGCCGGTACCTCAACAAAAGTGACAGCTTGGGCGTCGTGAGGCCGGGTCTGCCCGGTATGCACGAAGGACTCGACAACTGAACAAAACTCATAGTATGATTTCATATGTTCTGCGGGCGGCTGTGACGAGGTGGTCAAGGCCGGAGGGACCGCAGGGGGAGCGGAGGAATTCATGGCTGAAATCTACGACCACACCGGCGCGCCGGTGACGCACAGCCGCGCGCGTGTGAACGGGATCCGGATGCATTACGTCACCGCGGGGCAGGGCGAGCCGCTCCTGCTGCTGCACGGCACGCCGAAGACGAACTACTACTGGTACCGGCTCATTCCGCTCCTGACGGAGCATTTCACCGTCGTCGCCCCCGACCTGCGCGGCTTCGGCTACACCGACAAGCCGCCGGTCTCCGATGGCTACGACAGCGAGACCAACGCCACCGACGTTGCGGAGCTGATGGCCCAGCTCGGGCATGACAGCTACCATGTCCACGGCGAGGATCGCGGCGCAGAATTCGCCTATGTGCTGGCCGCCCTCCATCGCGACCGGGTCCGCACGCTGTCGTTCTGCGAGATGCTGCTGTCGGGGATGGGCCTCGAGGAATGGTCGAACTTCACCCCCTCCAACATCTCCGCCCAGTTCCGCCAGCAGGGCGTCTGGGTCTGGCACATCCCCTTCTTCTGGATCCCGCACCTGCCGGAAATGCTGATCCAGGGCCATGAGCGCGAGTTCTGGGAATTCTGGATCAAGGCGGAGACCTGGAACCCCAATGCGATCACCGACGAGGCGATCAGCGAGTGGATCGCGCGGCTGATGGCGCCGGGTGGCCTGCGCGGCTGCCTCGAGACCTACCGCGCCGGCCTCAAGAACGCCGAGATCAACGCCCGCGTGTCGCAGGAGAAACTGACGCTGCCGATCATGACCGTGGGCGCGCCCGAGTTCTTCGGCCCGCTGGTCGAGGACCAGATGAACCGCGTCTCGAGCGGGGTGGAGCGCTCCGCCGTCTTCGAGGAGTGCGGCCACAGCCTCGCCCTCGAGGCGCCGGAACGGCTCGCGGAGATGCTGCGCGGCTTCATGCTCGGCCGGACCGATGCCGGCGCGGGCGCCACAGTACCTGCCGAGTGATCCGGTTCGACGCACCAGACAGAAACATGACCAAGGGACAATAGGGAGAGAGACCATGTCCGTGACGACCCTTATCCGCGGCGGAATCGCCGCATTGCTGACCGTGACCGCGGTCCCGGTTTTCGCCGAGGGCGCCCCCAACATCGGCGACGTGGACCACCCGCTGTGGTTCACCTGGCCGACGGCGGAGACGCTGGAGCTCGCGCAGATCGATGACCTCGACACCGTCGTCGTCAGCGGCGGCCCGCGCGGCGAAGTCGGCGTGCTCCACACCGAGCTTTCGATCACCGACGAGCAGCGCCAGCAGATCATGGACGGCAACTTCACCGTCGCCATCTCCATGGGCTGGCTGGGCGACGACTGGGCGACGCAGCAGCTGATCGGCCTCAAGGAGACCTTCGAGAGCCTCGGCATCGAGGTGGTGGCCGAGACCAACGCCAACTGGGATGACGCCAAGCAGATCTCCGATCTCGAGGCCATCGCCGCGATCAACCCCGATCTCGTCGTGTCGATCCCGCTGAACACCGCCACCACCGCCTCGGCCTTCCAGGCTCTGGCTGCACAGGGCGCCGAGATCGTCTTCATCGACCAGGCCGCCGACGGGATGAACGCGCCCGAGGATTACGCGGGCGTCGTCAGCTCCGACAACCTCGCGCTGGGCATGTATCTCGCGGACGTGCTGGCCGATGCGATCGGCGGCGAAGGCCAGGTCGGCGCGATGTATTTCGCCAATGACTTCTACGTCACCAACCTGCGCTACATCGGTTTCGTCGCCCGTCTGATGGCGAAATACCCCGAGATCGAGCTGATCGCGGCCTCCGGCCACGACAACCCGAACCGCGGGCAGGACGTGGCCCAGGCGATGCTCGCCCGGTATCCGCAGATGCAGGGCATCTACGCCTCCTGGTCGATCCCCGCCATGGGCGCGGTGGCAGCGGCGCAGTCCTTCGGCCGCACGTCGGCGGATTTCCCGATCGTCAACGAGAACTTCGACCAGATCGTGGCCGCCGACATGGCCCGCGGCGGGTTCATCGCCGGCATCTCCTCGCAGCGCCCCTATGACCAGGGCGTGGCCGAGGCGACCATCGGCGCGCTCGCGCTGATCGGGGTGGATACGCCTGACTACGTCGTGGTGCCGCCGAAGAAGGTACAGCGCGAAAATCTCGCCGAGGCCTACGAGGTGATCTACCGGATCCCGCTCCCCGAGGCGATGGCCGCGAACCTCGCGAACTGATCCTCCCCGGCGGCGCGCGACTGTCCCCGGACATCGCGCGCCGCTATCTTCCCCGCGGGCCCTGCCCGCAGCGTTTTCCGATCCGGAGTGACCCCGATGGCGGACCTTCTCGAAATGGTCGGGATCGACAAGTCCTTCTCGACCGTGCCCGTCCTGACCGGCGCGAATTTCTCGCTCCGGCGCGGCGAGGTCCATGCCCTGATGGGCGGCAACGGCGCCGGCAAGTCGACGCTGATGAAGATCCTGACGGGGGTCTACCACCGCGACGGCGGCACCATCCGGCTTGAGGGACAGGACATGGCAATGGCCGACCCGCGCGAGACGGAAGAGCTGGGCGTGGCCATGATCTTTCAGGAGTTCAGCCTGATCCCGACCCTGACCGTGGCCCAGAACATGGCCCTCGGGCATGAGAAACGCCGGGGCATCTTCATCCGCGACGGCGCCGCCGAAGCGCAGGCGCGGCGGTTGCTGCACGACCTCGGCGTCGACATCGACCCGCGCGAGACGGTGGAGAACCTGTCGGTCGGCGCCTGCCAGATGGTCGAGATCGCCAAGGCCCTGAGCAAGAACGCCCGCATCCTCGTGATGGACGAGCCGACCTCGGCGCTGTCGGAATCCGAGGCCGACCACCTCTTCGCTCTCGTCCGCCGGCTAAAGGCCGACGGCATTTCCATCATCTACATCTCCCACCGCATGGCGGAGATCTTCGAGATCTGCGACCGGATCACCGTGATGCGCGACGGGCGCGACGTGCTGACCGACACCACCGACAGGGTCTCCATGGAGGGCCTGATCGAGGCCATGCTGGGCCCCGGCACCGAGGCCCGGATGCACTGGCACAAGCGCGTCATTCCCGCCGCCCCGCCGGTTCTGGAGGTGGAGGGCCTGTCGCTCGAGGGGAAGCTCTCCGATATCGGCTTCTCGATCCGGCCGGGGGAGATCGTCGGTCTCGCCGGCCTGACGGCATCGGGCCGGACGGAGATCGCGGAGACGATCTTCGGTCTGCGCCGGGCCTCCTCCGGCACGGTGCGGGTGGCGGGAAGGCCGATCCACACGACGCGGGACGCGATCGACGCGGGCGTCGCCCTCGTGCCGGAGAACCGCCGCACCCAGGGCCTCGTCCTCGAGCATTCGCTCAAGGAGAACCTGATCCTGCCCAACCTCGCGGCCTTCACGCGCCGCCTTCTGGTGGGCGACCGCGCGGCGGGCCGCGCGGCGGAGCGGCACATCGCCCGGCTCAAGATCCGCACCGACGGGCCGGACAAGATCGTCACGCTCCTGTCGGGGGGCAACCAGCAGAAGATCGTCGTGGCGAAATGGCTGGAGCGGTCGCCGAAGGTGCTGATCCTCGACGAGCCCACCATCGGCGTCGACATCGGCGCGAAGTCCGATCTCGTGGAGATCGTCCGCGAGATCGCCGACGCCGGGACCGCCGTTCTCGTCATCTCGTCGGAGTTCGAGGAACTGCTCGCCATGAGCGACCGCGTGCTCGTGCTCCACGACGGCCGGCTGATCCATGAAATGAACCGCGAGGACATCGCGAGCGAGGAGGTCCTGCACCATGCAATCCAAGGTTGACGTCTCCACCCCCGCGGGGGTCTCCGCGCCGCTGCCGCGCCTGCGCGGCTTCGACTGGCGCAACTACATCGTCTATGTCTTCTTCGCGGTCGTGTTCCTGTTCTTCGCGGTCACCATCGGCGACAAGGGGTTCCTGTCGGTCCCGAACCTGCTGAACATCACCCGCTCCACCGCCATGATCGCGGTCATCGCCGTGGCCATGACCTTCGTGATCTCCTCGGGCGAGCTCGACCTCTCGGTGGGCTCCATCGCGGCGCTGTCGGCGCTGACCGCGGCGCTGGCCATGCAGGCGGGGTTCGGCCTCGTCGGCGGAGTCGTCGCGGGCATCGGCTCGGGCCTGATCGTGGGGCTGATCAACGGGTTCTTCGTCACTTATGTGGCGATCCCGTCATTCCTCGTGACGCTGGGTATGATGCAGTTCATCCGCGGCCTCGACATGCGTCTGACCTACACCAACCCGGTCCCCGTGAACGACATGACCTTCAACATGATCTTCGGCTCGGGCCGGGTCTGGGGCATCCCGTCGCTGCTGATCTGGTCGCTGGTCGTGGTCGCCATCGGCCATGTCGTGCTGCGCTACACGCCCTTCGGCAGGCAGGTGCTGGCCACCGGCGGCAATCGCACCGCGGCGGCCTATTCGGGCATCCGCACGGGCCGGACGAAGCTGATCTGCTTTCTGATATCGGGCGGCGGCGCGGCGCTGGCCGGGCTGCTCTATACCGGCATGATGTCGACGGCCCGTTACAACTACGGCACCGGGGTGGAGCTTGCGGCCATCGCGGCGGTGATCCTCGGCGGCACCAGCCTCTTCGGGGGCAAGGGCACGGTGATCGGCACCTTCGTGGGGGCGCTGCTGATCGGGATGATCAACAACGGACTGATCATCATGGGCCTTGACGTGTCCGAGCAGAACATGGTCGCGGGCGCGATCATCATCCTCGCCGTGGCCTTCGGACGCAGACCCGCCCGGTAGGGACCAGTATGGCCGGGCGTCCGCGCCCGGCCCGCCCTCAGCCCGCCTCGGCCAGCCGCGCGACATAGCGCGCCAGCGTGTCAATCTCGAGGTTGATGCGGTCGCCCACGGCGGTGCGGCCCCAGGTGGTGACTTCCTTTGTGTGCGGAATGAGGTTCACGCCGAAGGTGTCGCCCTCCACCTCGTTCACCGTCAGCGAGGTTCCGTCGAGCGCGACCGATCCCTTGGGCGCGATGAACCGCGACAGGCCAGGGGGCACGCGAAAGACGATGCGCGTGCTGTCGCCCTCGTCCGCGACCGACAGCACCTCCGCCACCCCGTCCACATGGCCCGACACGATATGACCGCCAAGCTCGTCGCCCACCCTCAGGGCGCGTTCGAGGTTCACCTGCCGGCCCGGGGTCCAGGCGTCGAGATTGCTCTTCGAGACCGTCTCCGCGGAGACGTCCACGTCGAACCAGGGGCGCGGGTCGGCACCCTTGGCGACCACCGTCAGACAGACCCCGTCGCATGCTATGGAGGCCCCGACAGTGATGCTCGCGGGGTCGTAGCTGGTGGCGATGCGCGCGCGCAGGTCGCCGCGCTTTTCGGTGGCGACGATCTCGCCGATGTCGGTGACGATCCCGGTGAACATGCCCTTGGCTCCTGTCCTGACCTCTGCTGACCGCGCTGCTCTAGCAGGCCCGCGCGATACGCGACAGCCCCGGCGACCTGTGCGCAAAGCCCGATAATAAGGCGAAAAAGGCCGCAATCTCGCCGCGCGCTTCCCTTAGGGCCTTTTCCACACTCCGAGAGGCCGCTAGCCCATGACGATGCCAGAGGCGCGCCGATTTCTGTTCCTGCAGGGCCCTCACGGACCCTTCTTCTTCCAGCTCGGGCGGATGCTCGAGCGGGCGGGGGCCGAGGTCTGGCGCGTGGGCTTCAACGGCGGCGACCGCGCCTTCTGGTTCGCCCATTACAACTACATCCCTTTCCGCGACCACCCCGAGGCCTGGCCCGACACTTTTCGCCGGCTGGTGGCCGACAAGGCGATCACCGACATCGTGCTCTATGGCGACGTGCGCCCCGTCCATGCCGAGGCGGTGGCTGCCGCGCGCGACCTTGGCCTGACGGTCCATGTCTTCGAGGAAGGCTACATGCGGCCCTACTGGGTCACCTACGAAAGGGGCGGCTCCAACGGCCATTCCCGACTGATGGAGATGACGGTCCGCGAGATGCGCCACGCGCTGGAGATGTCCGACCTCGACGTGCCGGAACCCCCCGCGCGCTGGGGCGACATGAAAAGCCACATGGCCTACGGCGCGCTCTATCACTGGTTCCTGCTGTTCCGGTCGCTGGAATACCGCAATTTCCGCCGCCACCGGGACCTGCCTGTGCTGGCGGAGGCGATGCTCTATACCCGTCGGCTGATCCTGATGCCTTTCACATCGCTGGGCCGGATGCTCGCCACCGCGCGCATCCGGCTCGGCGGCTTTCCCTATCATCTCGTGCTGATGCAACTTGAGCATGACGCCAGTTTCCGCGCCCATTCGCCCTTCACGCGGATGGAGGAGTTCATCGCGCTGGTCGTGAAGGGCTTCTCCGAAGGTGCGCCGCGGCACCATCACCTCGTCTTCAAGGCCCATCCGCTGGAAACGGGCCGCGCGCCCACGCGCCGGATCATCCGCCGGCTGGCGCGGGAGCATGGCGTGCAGGGCCGGGTGCATTACGTCCGCGGCGGCAAGCTTGCGCGGCTTCTGGACCATGCCCGGACGGCGGTGACCGTCAACAGCACCGCGGCACAGCAGGTGCTGTGGCGCGCGATCCCGCTGAAGGTGTTCGGCCGCGCCGTCTATTCGAAGCCCGAGTTCGTCTCCGCCCAGCCGCTGCCGGAGTTCTTCGCCCAGCCCCTGCGGCCCGACGCGCGGGCCTACAAGGATTACCGGCGATACCTGCTGGAGACGAGCCAGGTCGCCGGTGGTTTCTATTCCGCGCCGGGGCGGCGGCAGCTTCTGCGGCAGGTGGTGGACATGATGCTGGCCGAGGAAGACCCCTATGATGCGCTCAAGGCCGGAAAGGCCGGCCCGCGCCAGCGTCCGCTCAGCCTGGTGCAGTAGCTTTTGCGCGGGGGCGCCAGCCTGCGCGGTGCCACCCCGCCGCGGGTCCTGGCGTGACGTGATGCAGGATCGCGGGGCGGAGCCTTGCCGACCGCCGGGGCGGCCTCGCGGGTCCGGGTGGGCATTGCCCGGGGTGGCATTGCCGGACAGGTCAGGACAGCTTCGCCAGCTTGCGCGGCGCCAGCAGGAACGGCGCCACGACGCCGCAGGTATCCGCCAGCGGCAGCAGGCTGTCGGGGAGGTCGAACCCCATTCCGGCCATGAACGCCCGCCGCCGCGCGATCCGCGCCGCGACCTCCGGGTGCCTTTGCTCCAGCATCCCGCGCAGGGCCGCGTCGGCGATGACATAGCCGTCCTCCATGCGCGTGGAGGCATAGACCGGATGGTCGGGGATCACGTCCATCTGCATCGCCATGCCCGACCGGATCGGCAGGTCGGAGCCCGGGTAGATCGGCGAGGACAGCCATTCGTCGGTCCCGATCAGGTGCCCCGGGTTCAGCGTCACGCCGAAGCCGGCCAGCGCGCGGTCCATCGCCGTTTGCACCGCGCCGCCCGCGACGCCGGGCCGCATCAGTCCGCACCAGAGGCTCATCGCCTCGAGATAGGGTCCGACGAAGGCCCCGAGGTAGTCCCGCGCCGCTTCGGGCAGGTCCTCGGGCCCCTCGGCCAGCCAGCCCGCGCGGCAGATGTTCGACCCCCAGTGGCAGATGTTGAACGAGATCGGCCGGCCCCGTTCCAGCACCGCGCCCGAGGGACCGGACAGGCCGAAGGGCCGCGCGCCGGTGGCGAAGGTGGCGTGACAGCCCAGGGGCAGCCCGCCCACGCCCGCCGCCTCGAAGACCGCGAAATCGGTCATGCCCTCGCGCAGGGCAAAGGTCATCCGCCTGAGCGCCGCCGCCGCCATGTGGTTGGCGAACTCGAACCTCGGGATGTCGTCGACCGTGAGGGTGCTGCGCAGCCCGGTGCCCGGATGCATGAAGAGCGCCGTGGCGTTCATCACCTCGTCGGCGCGGGCCCTGAGCAGGTCCGCCAGAAGCGAGGGGATCTCCAGCGCATGCTCGGGATTGCCCACCTCCTCGGCGGTCCAGTATTTCCAGCCCACGGTGCCGATCCTGCCGCCCCGGTCCAGCGCACGGTCGAGCAGCGCCTCGATCCGGTCGCCGTCGCGCGGCTGGGACAGCAGCGAGAAGGAGGCGCAGAGCACCGCCTCGATATCCCCCGCCGCAACGGCAGGGGAGGCGCCGGTCCAGTCGAGGCTCTCGTTGCCGGCCATCAGCAGCGGCGGGCCGTCGGCGCGCACCACCATCACCGCCTCCTCGAAGCGCGGATCGAAGCCCGAGGCCCAGAGCAGGTTCGCGGAATGCTCCCGGTCGCCGTAGATCACCAGCGCATCGAGCCCGGCCTCCGCCATCGCCGCGCGGATCAGCGCGCGCCGCGCGGCAAGCTCCGCCCTCGAGACCGGCGCCGGAACATCGGGCGCCCCGAAATCGGGCCAGTCCATCTCGGTGAGGGTGACGGTCATGGGCTTTGCTCCTTGCATGCGCATCGACCCTAGCTCCGGGCGGCGCCGCTGTCATCGCCCCTAGGGGCTGCTGCCCTGCCGCCTCATCTGGTCCTGCGCGCGCATTTTCCCGCAATATCTTGCTGCGCGCGGCAGTCTCGCAACAGGGCCGATTCGCTCCCGCTCCGACCTCTAGGCAGGCAGGGGCCAACCCGCTAATCTGAAAAAAAATACCTGAGGCAGACATAGGTCGAGGAGACCGCGCAGTGACATCCATCGCAAGCCGCATGGCGCGCGCCGCGATCGCCGTGGCCGCCCTATCCCTGGTGGCCGGGTGCAGCCTTCTGCCCCGCTCGGGACCCACCCGCGGGCAGATCTTCGACGGGTCGGTCCTGCGCGAGGGCGACTCCTTCGTGCTCGTGGTCGACGACCGCGTGAACGCCATCGCGTCCGTGGCGCCGGCCCTCGGCTTCACCTCCGACTTCCTCAACGCGGGCGTGCTCGGCTCCGACGTCATCGCCCCCGGCGACACCCTCGGCCTGACGATCTGGGAGAACGTCGCGGAGGGCCTTCTCGTGCCCCAGGGCCAGAACGCCACGATCCTCGACGAGGTGCAGGTGGGCGGCGACGGCTTCATCTTCGTGCCGTATGCGGGCCGGGTCAGGGCCGCGGGAAACACGCCCGAGCGGGTGCGCGAGATCATCACCGAGCGCCTCGGCGACCAGACCCCCGATCCGCAGGTGCAGGTGCGGCGGCTTGCGGGCGACGGCACCACCGTCTCGGTCGTGGGCGCCGTCGGCGCGCCCGGCATCTATGCGATCGAGCGGCCCACGCGGACCCTGAGCCAGATGCTCGCCCGCGCGGGCGGCACACCGGTGGCCGCCGACATCGCGCGGGTCACGGTGACCCGGGGCAGCCACACGGGTCAGGTCTGGTTCGAGGATGTCTATGCGCCGCACAACGACATCGCCCTGCGCGGCGGCGACAAGATCCTCGTCGAGGCCGACACCCGGTCCTTTACCGCGCTGGGCGCGACGGGGGCGCAGTCGCGCGTGCCCTTCGAGACCCAGACGATCTCCGCCATCGAGGCCATCGCCCAGGTCGGCGGCCTGAACCCGAACCTCGCGGACCCCACCGGCGTCTTCGTGCTGCGCAACGAGCCCGAGGATATCGCCGAGGCTCTGGTGGGAGAGGATCTGACGGGCACCCAGCGGGTCATCTATCTCCTCGACCTGACGCGGCCCAACGGACTCTTCTTCGCCCGGGATTTCGCGATCCGCGACGGCGATCTGGTCTATGTGACCGAGGCGCCGATCGTCCAGCTCAACAAGGCGGTGGGTGCGCTCACGGGCACGCTGAACTCGGTGGGGGCGGTCACGCAGCTCGGGGCCGGCAACTGACATGCCCGAGGGCCCGGCGCGGCTCTGTGTCTTCAACGGCGGCTTTCTGACCCAGTCCCGGGTCCGGCGCATCCTCGCCCTCTCGGGTTACGAGGTGCGGCTGGGACGGCCCGGTCCGGGCGACCTCGTGGGCGTCTGGGGCCGCTCGCCCACGGCGCACAGGGGCGAGGCCATGGCCGCGCGCCACGGCGTTCCGATCCTGCGGGTGGAGGACGCGTTTCTGCGCTCGGTCCTGCCCGGCCGAGCGGGCGGGGGCCCGCCCCTTGGGCTCCATCTCGACCGGGGCGGGGTGCATTTCGACCCCTCCACACCGTCCGATCTCGAGACGCTGCTCGCCACGGCGCCGCTCGACGACACGGCGCTCCTCGATCGTGCGCGGGGCGCGATGGCGGAGCTCCGGCGGCTGCACCTGACGAAATACACCGCCTTCCTGCCCGACGCGCCGGTCCCGGAGCCGGGCTACGCGCTGGTGATCGACCAGACCGCCGGGGATGCCAGCCTCGCCGCCAGCGCTGCCGGGCGGAACAGCTTTCTCGAGGCGCTGATGCTGGCGCGGGAGGAGCGTCCGGGCGCGCGGCTCGTGGTCAAGACCCATCCCGAGACCGCCGCCGGTCACCGCCGCGGGCACATCGGGGCAGGGGACCTGCGCCCGGGAGAGACGCTCCTGACCGAGCCCGTGTCGCCCTGGGCGCTGCTCGAGGGGGCGGTCGGGGTCTATACCGTCTCCTCGCAGATGGGGTTCGAGGCGATCCTCGCCGGGCACCGTCCGGTGGTGCTGGGCCGGCCCTTCTACATGGGCTGGGGCCTGACCGACGACCGCGCGCCGCTGGACCGGCGCCAGCGCAGGCTCACCCGGGCGCAGCTCTTCGCCGCGGCGATGATCCTCTATCCGCGCTGGTACGACCCCTGCCGCGACCGGCTCTGCACGCTGGAGGAGGCCATCGCGACCCTCGCCGCCGAAACCCGTGCCTGGCGCGAGGATCACGGCGGCTGGGTCGCCACGGGCATGCGCCTGTGGAAGCGCAAGCCCCTGTCGGATGTCTTCGGCCGCCGCCGCGGCGCGCCGGGCCTTGAGTTCGTTTCCGACCCCGCCCGCGCTGTCGACCGGGCCCGCAGTACGGGGCGGCGGCTCATGGTCTGGGCGGGCAAATCGACGCCCGGCCTCGATGCCGCCGGGGCCGTGCGGGTGGAGGACGGCTTCCTGCGCTCCCGCGGGCTGGGCGCCGATCTCGTGCCGCCGCTGAGCCTCGTGCTCGACGATCTCGGGATCTACTACGACCCCACCCGCGACAGCCGGCTCGAACGGCTGATCGCCGCCGCGGTCGATCTGCCCCCCTCCGCACGGCTGCGGGCGGAGCGGCTGGTGCGGCAGCTCATCGAGGCGGGCTTGTCGAAATACAATCTCGAGGCCGCCAGTCTGCCCTCAGACCTTCCCAATGGTTTCACAATCCTGATACCAGGCCAGGTCGAAGACGATGCCTCGATCCGTCTCGGCGCGGGCGAGGTCCGCACCAACCGCGCCCTGATCGAGGTCGCCCGCGCCGCCCATCCCGCGGCGGTCCTGCTCTACAAGCCGCATCCCGACGTGGAGACCGGCCTGCGCCCCGGCGCCGTCCCGGACGCCGCGGCCCTCGCCGATGCCGTGCTCGCCCGGACGGACCCGATGGCGGCGCTCGCCGCCGCCGATGCGGTCTGGACCATGACATCCACGCTCGGCTTCGAGGCGCTCCTGCGCGGCAAGCCCGTCACCTGCCTCGGCGCGCCGTTCTACGCGGGCTGGGGGCTGACCACCGACCGCGGCAAGGCCGTCCCGCGCCGGACCGCGCGGCCCGATCTCGCCGCCCTCGCCCATGCCTGCCTGATCGACTACCCGCGCTACCACGATCCGCTCACCCGCCGCCCCTGTCCGCCGGAAGTGGTGGCCGAGCGGCTCGCCACCGGGCGCATCCCCCGCCCGTCCCCCGCGAACCGCCTCCTTGCCAAGGCCCAGGGCGCGCTTTCGGGCCACGCCTGGCTCTGGCGCTGAGATCGCGGAGTGCCGTAAGGTCAGAAAGGCGGGCGGCGGTCCGCTGGGGCCATCCGCGGCGATCCGGCATCGCTGCTAGTCGTCTTCGGACGTCCAGTCTTCTACGGCCCCGCCCGACCCGGTATGGTCGCGCTGGGTCCGGTCACGCCTCGCGCGGCTTGCGGACTGCCGCTCCGCACCGACGGCCCTCTGCCCCGGGCGCGAGACGACGAAAGGATGACGAGTGCTAGACCTGCCTCAGTTGCGCGAGGGCGCGCCGACCCCGCTCTGGCTTCAGCTCAAACACGCGCTGCGCGACCACATCACCTTTCATCTCTCCCCGGGCGCGCGCATCCCGTCCGAGACGGAGCTGTGCCGCCACTACGGGCTGGCGCGGATGACCGTGCGCCAGGCGATCACGGCGCTGGTCAACGAGGGCCTCGTGGGCCGGCAGCAGGGGCGCGGCAGCTTCGTGCTTCCGACCCGGCTCGCGATTCCGCCGAGCACGGGCGCGCATTTTCTCGACGACGGCTTCGAGGCGGGCGGCGATCTGAAGGTGCAGGTCGTCGATACCGCCCTCGAGGTGCCGCCCCGCTGGATCAGCACGCGGCTTGGCCTCGCGGAGGGGGAGCGCGCCCACAAGGTGCGGGTGACGCTGTCGCGGCAGGCGGAAGTGCTCGCCTCGCGGACGCTCTACGTGCCCGAACACGTCGCGCCGAGCCTGCAGGAGGCCGAGCTGACCGAGCCGATCCACCGCATTCTCGAGGACCGCTTCGGGCTGGAGCTGGCCACGGCCGAGGAGACGATGCGGATGATCCATGCCGACCAGCTCCGGGCGACCACCCTGCGGATCGCGCCGGAGACGCCGCTGATCCTGCTGGAGCGGATGGTCTTCGTCGAAACCGGGGAGCCGGTGGAATACGCACGGACCTATTACCGGGCGGAACATTACCGGTTCGAGCACAAGCTGGCCCGGCCCGCCGGAGACAATGCGTCGGAGGCCGCGCCCAAGGGACGGCGGCACCATATCGGCGATCCCGATACCGCCGGCGGACGGGACCCGGAACTGTCGGGGGAAGCGGGAGACGGCGGGCGCGGGACCGCGCCTGCGCGCCGGCTGGCCTGAGGCGGCCCGCAGGCGCCGTCATGAATTCGCGGCCTCCGTACGAGCAGAGTTCGCGGCCCCAGCGGGATTTCTCGATCCCCCCGAAGGGCAGGCGCGGGTCCGAGGCGACCATGCCGTTGGTGAAGACCGCCCCGGCCCCGATCCGGCGTGACGGCCGTACCCCGGGAAGATCGGCGGTCCAGAGCGCGGCGCCGCGGGAATATCGGGGAATGTCCGCGATCTGGCCGCCTTCGGCACGTCATGCCCATTATTGAAGCTTGATTTGTATGGGGCATTATTTAAGATGTCTATAGATGTATAGGTACTTGGAGGAGGCCTCTACGTCGCCGAAAAGCTTTTGTTTTCAGGGAGGAAAACGATGCTGTCTCAGAAATCCACGACTGATTCACGGGTCGGCCGCCGGTCTGGCCGCTTCTGGGGACGGACCGCCCTGCCGCTCGTCGCCGCGCTGTCCGCGTCGGTCTTCGCGGCCGCCCCCGCCATGGCGCAGGACGATCAGGACGTGACCGAACTGTCGGTCTGGTTCGCCCGCGAATATACCGTTCCCTCGCGAGAGCAGCTCGACGCCTTCGAGGCCGAGACCGGCATCACCCTCACGGTCGACGTGCAGCCCAACGACAACCTCTTCTCGCAGCTCATCCGCATGCGGGACGCGGGTCTTCAGCTTCCCGATGTCGTGCATCTCGACGGCTTTCTCGGCCCGGTGGTCGCCACGGCCGGTGTGGTCGTTCCGATCCAGGATATCGTCGACGACTGGGCGGCCGACGATCCGGAGGGCTTTGCCGAGATCTACGAGTCCACATGGGCCGACGGCACCTGGGAGGGCGCGCTCTACGGGATGGCCAACACCGCCTCCATGGAGGAGGTCTATTTCCGCACCGACTGGCTTGCCGAGGTCGGCGTCACCGGCGCGCCGGCAACATGGGACGAGGTTCTCGAGTTCGCCCGTTCCACCAAGGAAGCGCGCCCCGACGCGGTGCCCTTCGGCTGGTGGGCGCAGCGCGGCAACGGCGCCAATGCCATGTACTCCATGATGGCGGCGATGGGGGTGCCCTTCGACGGGTCGGTGCCGGACCTGCAGAGCGAGGCCGGTCTCTACATGATCGGGTTCCTGCAGACCCTTGCCCGCGAGGAGCTCGTCAGCGGCGACGTCACCGCCTGGAACGACGACAACATGCGCGGCGGCTATGTCGCCTCCAACATCGGGATGATGCTCGATTCGGCGCCGACCTCGGGCGATCTCGCCGATGCCGGGCTCGTGGCCGGGGAGAACTTCCGCATCGTGCCGATGCCGACGAGCCGCACGGGCGGGTCCGATGACGGCGTTCTCGTGTCTCCGGCGCGGACCTTCTTCGTGACCTCGGGCGCGGTGGAGCGGGGCGCCAAGGACGAGGCGGGCCTCGTGCTGCGGTTCCTGATGGACCCCGAGGTCGCTCTCGAGGTGATGCTGGAGGGTGCCGACCCGCACCGGACCGACGCGGTGCTGGGCGATCCCGAGGCCGTGGCGCAGTGGATGCCGGTCTGGAACGACACCAATATCGAGGCCTTCCGCAACCAGGGCAGCTTCCCCGTGGACCTCGACTTCCCCGCCGCCGAGGACGTCGTGGAGCGGTTCAACGAGTATGTCATGTCGAACCCGGACATGGACCCGGCGGCCATCGCCGAGGAGTGGCAGGCCAATTTCGCGGCCATCCGCGAGTGACCCGCCCCGCCTGACCCCGATTGCCCCCGTCGCCGGGGGCAATCGACGGGCCGCGCCCCGGACATCTGGCCCGCGCAATGCGCCGGCCGATCCCGCCGGTGCCCCCAAGGACAAGAGGACAGGAAGGACGGACACAGATGGCGGACGGCAATCCGACCCCGGACGCGGCCACGGCGACACGGATCGTCGGCTGGCAGCATCCGCTGATCGCCTACATCAGCTCGGCCCCTGCGATGATCATCGTCGCGGTGTTCCTTGCGTTTCCGGTACTCTACGCGGCGTGGCAAAGCCTCTACGCGATCACGCCGCTGTCGCAGGAGACGCCCTTCGTCGGCTTCGGTAACTACATCGCGGTGTTCAACGACCCGTCCTTCTGGTCGTCGCTGGGCAGGACGGCGATCTTCGTGGCCGGCACCATCGTGCTGGGCCTGACTCTCAGCATCATCTTCGCCTTCGCGCTCAATCGCGTGGTGTCGGGCCTGCGGTTCATCCGCGGCCTCGCGATCCTGCCCTACATCGTGTCGAGCGTTGCCGCCGCGCTGATGTTCCGCACGATGTTCAACAGCGATTTCGGCTTTCCCAACCAGGTGCTGGAGTTCCTCGGCTTCGAGGGAATCGCGTGGCTGTCGAACGGGTTCTACGCGATGATCGTCGTGATCCTCGCGCAGGTGTGGACCGACCTGCCGCTGGCGCTGCTGTTCATCCTCGGGGGCCTGCAGACGATCGACAAGCAGCTCACCGAGGCCGCGCTGGTGGACGGCGCGACCGGCTGGCGGAGCGCGCTCTACATCTCCATGCCGCTGATCGTGCCGCAGATCACGCTGGCGACGGTCTGGTTCAGCTTCAAGGCCGTGACCTCCCTCGGGACGGTGCTGGCGCTGACCGGCGGGGGCCCGGGCGATGCCACCCAGCTTCTGACCCTCGAGATGGTCCGGCTGGGCTTCGATGAATACGACACCGGCACGGCCATGGCGCTGGTGATCATCATCTTCCTGCTCAATGCGGGCCTGACCCTCTTCTACCTGTCGCTTCAGCGCAAGTTCGGGATGAAATGACGATGGCTGTCACACAGGATCATGTCCCCGCTGCAGCCGCGCGACCCCGCACCCGCCGCCGGCCCTTCTGGGGCGGACCGCTGCGCAAGGCCGCGGTCTGGCTGCCGCTCGCCGCCCTCGTGCTCTGGACCCTCGGCCCGTTCCTGATCTCCGTGTCGGTCTCGTTCAAGGCGCCGGCCCAGGTCTTCGCGGACCCCGGCCTCATTCCTGACGAGCCGACGCTCGACGCCTACAAGCGCGTGATCGACCGGCCCGGGTTCCGGTCCGCGCTCTGGAACAGCGTGGTCGTCGGCTTCGGCAGTCTGATCCTGACGCTGCTGATCGGCGTGCCTGCCGCCTATGCCTTCGCCCGCTTCCGGTTCCGGGGCCGGCACCTGATGCTGCTCTTCGCCCTCTTGCCGATGCTGGTCCCGAAGGTGGGGCTGATGTTTCCCCTGTTTCTCGTGGCGGTGGAGCTGAAGGCCTTCGATTCCCGGCTGTTCCTGATCCTCGTCTTCACCGGGATGCTGCTGCCGCTGGCGGTCTGGCTGCTGATCGGTTTCTTCCAGGCGATCCCGCGGGAGCTCGAGGAGGCGGCGGCCGTGGACGGCGCCACGCAGCTCCGGATGCTGTTCCACGTGGTCCTGCCGCTGTCGATCCCGGCGCTGCTGACCGTCGCCGTGCTGGCGTTCCGGGAGGCGTGGAACGAGTTCGAACTGGTGCTCGCGCTGACCCAGACCTCCGCCTCGCGGACGCTGCCCTACGAGCTCTACCTGATGCAGAGCGCCACGGGTATCGCGGACTATCCGCTGCAGAACGCCTTCGCGCTGCTGACCATCCTGCCGCTGATCCTCGTCTACCTGCGGATCGAGCGGTACGTCGCCGAGGGTCTGCTGAGCGGCGCGGTGAAATAGGCGGCGCCGATGACCCCCCACATGAACCCGAAATCCGCCCGGAGTGGACCAATGCAAGCCACCGCCGACCGCCGGTCAACGGCCCAGAACCCCGGAGTCCGTCATGGGTGAAGTGACCTTCCGCAACGTGATGAAGACCTATGGCGCGGGCACCATCGCAGTGAACAACCTGAACCTGAAGATCGAGGAAGGCGAATTCATCGTCCTCGTCGGCCCCTCGGGCTGCGGCAAGTCCACCTCCCTGCGCATGGTCGCGGGCCTCGAGGAGATCTCCTCGGGGGAGATCGCGATCAACGGCGAGGTGGTCAACGACCTCTCCCCGCGGGAGCGGGACATCGCCATGGTGTTCCAGTCCTACGCGCTTTATCCGCACATGACGGTGGAGCAGAACATGGGCTTTCCGCTGCGCATGGCGAAACTGCCCGCGGCGGAAAAGAGCCAGCGCGTCAGCCGCGCCGCCGAGATCCTCGACATCACCAACCTGCTCGGCCGCTATCCGCGCGAGCTCTCGGGCGGCCAGCGCCAGCGCGTCGCCATGGGCCGCGCCATCGTCCGCTCGCCGCGGGTCTTCCTGATGGACGAGCCGCTGTCGAACCTCGACGCCAAGCTCCGCGTGCAGATGCGCGGCGAGATCGCCCACCTGCAGCGCGAGCTGAAGACCACGACGATCTACGTCACCCATGACCAGGTCGAGGCGATGACCTTGGGCGACCGCGTGGCGGTCATGTACGACGGCGTCCTGCAGCAGCTCGCCGCGCCGACCGATCTCTATGCCGCGCCCGGGACCGTCTTCGTCGCGGGCTTCATCGGCTCGCCGCCGATGAACCTCTGCGAGGCGCGGATCGAGCAGGGGGCGGGAGGGCTGGAGGTGCACTTCGGGGACATGACCCTGTCCATCGACCCCGCCTGCCTCCGGAAATACCCCGGCGTGGCGCAGAGCGTGGGCGAGGACGTGGTGCTCGGCACGCGGCCCGAATGCTTCTTTCCCGCCGATGGCGAGACGCCCGAGGGCCAGCGCATCCGTGCGAAGGTCGACCTCGTTGAGATGCTGGGCGCGGAGGTTCTGGTCTACCTCGAATCCGACGCGAAGACGGTCACGGCGAAGTCCATCGCCAATCCCGGGGCAGAGGACCCGCAGGTCCGGTCCCGCAACGGGCGGTCGACCTCCACCGTGGCCCGGATCGCGCCACGCAGCCCGCCGCGGCCCGGAGAGGTCGTGGAGCTGCGCTACGAGACGGACTCCCTGCATTTCTTCGACCTCAAGACCGGCCACGCCCTGCGCTGACGGGCACGGAGGGGCCGGCCCGCGCCCCTCCCGCGACCACGGGCGGCCCCGAACCGGGACCGCCGCAACCCAAGGAAGGAGGACAGATCATGTCCAGACGAGAAGAAGTACTCGACATGGCCGTCCATGCGCTCACGGCCCTGATGAACCGGGACAGGGAGGCCGAAGCGGCCGACCTCTTCGACGAGGCCGTGATGATCGGCGAGAAGCTCGTGGACAAGGTCGAGGAGACCGTGGCCGCCGGCGGCACGCCGCCGCGCGACGAGATGGTGGACATGGGCATCCACGCCCTGTCGGCCCTTCTCAACGGCCGCCAGCCCGCGAATGTGGACGCGGTGCTCGACGAGAGCATGGCCGCGGCGCAGGCCATCGTCGCGCGGGTGGATGCCGAACTGGGCGAGGATGCCGACGACGACGCCCGCGAGGAGCTGCTCGACGTGGCGGTGCATGTGCAGACCGCCCTGCTCAACGCCCGGCCGCAGATGTCTTCGGAGGAGCTGAGCGACCGCTGCGTGAGCGTCGCGCGGGCACTTCTCGCGAGGATCGACGCAGGCCCGGCCTGAACCGGGACGCAGCACCCGCCCGGTTCTCCGGGCGGGGAGAGGGACAGGGACCCAGCGAGGGAGCGACAGGCCGATGAGGATCATCGCGATCGAGGAGCATTTCTGGAGCCGCGACTTCGCGGAGGCCTTCGCCGGTCCGCGTGCCGAACGCTCGCCCGACCTGATGCGCCGGCTCGAGGATGTGGCGGAGCTCAGGCTCGGCGACATGGACGCGGCGGGCATCGACCTTCAGGTCATCTCCCACGCGCCCCCGGGCGGACAGCGGCTGAAGCCGGAAACGGCGGTCGCCGCCTGCCGCGCCGTGAACGACGCGCTGGCCGCCATCGTGCAAACCGCGCCCGGCCGCTTCGCGGGCTTCGCCACCCTGCCGCAGATCCATCCCGAGGAGGCGGCGGACGAGCTTCGGCGCTGCGTGGAGGAGCTGGGGTTCTGCGGCGGCATGCTCTTCGGCATCACCGACGGTCGGTTTCTCGACGAGCCGTTCTTCTGGCCAATCCACGAGCGGGCGGCGCGGCTCGGGGTGCCGCTCTACCTGCATCCCTCGATGCCGCATCCCCAGGTGCGCGACCTCTACTACGGCACCTATGCCGAGTCCCACCCCGCCCTGACCGGGGCGGCCTGGGGCTTTGGCGTCGAGACCGGGACGCTGGGCATCCGCATGGTCCTGAGCGGGGTTTTCGAGGCCTACCCGGATCTGCAGGTGATCCTCGGCCATCTTGGCGAGGGCATCACGTTCCAGCTTGCGCGGATCGACGAGGCGCTGTCCCGGCCCGGAAACCGGCCCTCGGATTTCGCGGCCACCTTCCGGAGGAACGTGCACATCACCACCAGCGGTTTCTTCTCCGATTCAGCCCTGCGGCTCTGCCTCGAGGAGATGGGCGCCGACCGCATCCTTTTCGCCGTCGACTGGCCCTTCGTGTCCAATTCGGACGGGGCGGACTGGATCCGCGCCTTTCCGACCGATCCCGCGACGCGGGACAGGATCCTATCCGGCAATGCCGAACGGCTCCTGGGGCTCTGACGGGCAATGGGGGGACGTGACATGAGATCTGAACTTCCGGAAATGGGACTGACACGATGACCGAGACATTTGGACGGCTCGCGCTGCACACCTGGACGATCGACACGACGCCGCTTGGTGATGCGCTCAAGGCGATCAAGGCGGGCGGCTACGACGCGGCGGAGCTGCGCCGGACCGATTTCAAGCGCTGCTACGAGGCGGGCCTGTCGAACGACGAGGTGCTCGAGATGGTCAGGGAGAGCGGAGTCAAGGTCGCCGTGCTCGGGGTCGAATACGGCTTTCTTTTCGCCACCGGCGCGGAGAGCAAGCGGATCTTCGAGGATCTGCATGTCTCCTGCCGGAACGCGGTCGCGATGGGCTGCCCGCAGCTGATGTCCGCGCCCGGCCCCTTTACCGGCTCGCTGAAGGATGCGGTGGGCCATCTGCGGACGGCGGCCGATATCGTCGCGGAATACGGGCTGAAACTCTCGATCGAGTTCAACTCCCAGCACGCCAATCTCAACTCCGTGGAGACCCAGCGCGAGCTCGTCACCGCCGCGGGAAAGCCCAACGTGGGCCTGCTGCTCGACGCCTATCACCTCGCCCGCAGCGGGCGCCCCGGGCGCAGCTTCGAGGATGTCCCCGGCGAGGACATCCTGCATTTCCAGTATTCCGACCTCTCTCCGAACCCGGTGACCGGCGTCAAGCGGCCCACGGACAGGCTGATGCCCGGCAAGGGCGTGATCCTTTGGACGGAGATTTTCCAGCTCCTGCACGAAAAGGGCTACACCGGGCATCTCAGCTTCGAGGCGCCGAACCCGGAGCAGTGGGAGCGCCCCGCCGCGGAGGTCTGCCGCGAGGGCGTGGAGCTCACCGAGGGCCTGCTGCGCGAGGCTCTTCCCGATCCCGCGTCCTGAGCCGCGGGCGCGCCAACCCGATCCATCCCAGAAAGGAAGGCTAAACATCATGACCGCACCCCTCTTCCAGGGTCTCTTCGACAAGAGCATCACCGACATTCCCGCCGCCGCCGGCAAGCAGCGCTACATGACCAGCGTGGCGCCCCCCGCCGAGAACCAGGGCCGCTGGATCGAACAGCCGCGCCTGCCGCATCCGGTGGGCGAGATGGGCGTGACCGAATGCCAGGGACGGATCCACGTCTTCGGCGGCTATTCGAACCACCGCGTGGACGGGAACTACCACCAGGTTTTCGATCCCGCTTCCGGCGAATGGATGCTGAAGGCGGAGTTTCCGCACCGCTGCAACCACAATTCGGCGGCGGCCATCGGCGGGCGGATCTACAGCTTCGGCGGCTTCGTGGAGCAGAACCGCTGCCCGCATTCGAAATGCTTCGTCTACGACGCGGCCAGCGACACCTGGGAGTCCATCGCGCCGATCTCCCGCCCGCGGGGCGCGATCTTCTCCATCGTTCTGAACGGCAAGATCCACCTTCTCGGCGGCCGCGACGTGCGGTCGGTCGAATGGCACGAGGTCTACGACCCCGAGACCGACAGCTACACCGATCTCGGCCCGATGATGGGCTCGACCAAGACCCAGCCCTATGCCGGTCAGCGCGACCACATGGGCGTCGTCGTCGTGGACGGGAAGATCCACGCCATCGGCGGGCGGATGGACAGCTACGACTTCAACACCGGGCTGCACGGCGTCTATGACCCGCAGTCCGACAGCTGGTCCTTCCGCGCGCCCCTGCCGGTGCCCCGCAGCGGGCCGTCGGCGGCCTATGTCAACGGCAGGATCGTCGTCTTCGGCGGCGAGGCCACGGGCATGGTCTTCGGCACGAACGAGGCCTACGACCCCGAAACCGACACCTGGGAGGCGCTCGCGCCCATGCCCGTGCCGCGCCACGGGCTGCACGGGGCCACCGTCGCGGTGATCGGCGACATGGTGCATGTCCCCGGCGGCGGTCCCGTCCCCGGCGGCAGCGTCCAGGGCGCCCATCACGACGCCTTCACCCTCGCCTGACCGGCGCCGGCCCGGTGCCCTGCGCGCCGGGCCGCGTCCCTGACCAAGGGCCCCCGGGGCCCGCCCGCAAAGGAGACCGCCATGACCACGACCCGTGTCGCACTGCCGGACGGCGTGTCGCTCGCCACCCGCATCGACGGGCCCGAGGGCGCGCCCTGGATCATCCTGTCGAACTCGCTCGGCGCGAACCTTGCCATGTGGGACCCCCAGATCGACCTTCTGACCCGCAGGTACCGCGTCCTGCGCTACGACCAGCGCGGCCACGGCGGCAGCGACGCGCCGCCCGGCGCCTATGACTTCGACATGCTCGTGGCCGATGTCGCGGCCCTCATGGATCACCACGGCATCGACACAGCCGATTTCATGGGCCTCTCCATGGGGGCGATGACCGGCATGGGCCTCGCCCTCGCCCATCCGGACAGGTTTGGGCGCATGGTCCTTGCCGACGCGAAATCCGTCGCTACCGACGCCTACAAGGCGATGTGGGACGGCCGCATCGCCACGATCCGCACCGAGGGCATCGGCAAGGTCGCCGAGGCCTCGCTCGGCCTGTGGTTCACCGACGATTTCCGCGCCGCCGATCCCGAGGCGGCCGAAGCGGCCCGCCGGATGATCGCCGCCACCGATCCCGAGGGCTACATCTCGAGCTGCCACGCCCTGCGCGAGCTCGACTATCTGAAGGACCTCGGCGCGATCACCCTGCCCGTGCTCTATCTCTGCGGCGGCGAGGACAAGGGCGCGCCGCCCGCCGAGATGCGGCAGATGGCCGAGGTCACGCCGGGCGCCCGCTACGTGGAGATCCCCGCCGCGGGCCATGTGTCCAACATCAACCGCCCCGAGGCCTTCAACGCGGCGGTGGCGGAGTTCCTCGGCCTCTGACAGGCGCGCCCCGGACTCCGAGGCGGGGGTGGGGCCGATGGCTTGGCGGAGGTGACCTGTCCAGGGCGCTCCGGCCCGGCCGCTGCCTGACCGGCAGGGGCCGGGGCCCGACGCCTTGACCGGCTGTCAGAACCGCCAGGTCACGCCGACGAGAGGACCGCTCAGGTAGCCCTCGAACCGGGTCCCGCCGTCGCGATAGTCGAGATAGAGATGCCGCCAGCCCGCGGAGAGATAGAGGTTGTCGGTGGCCTGGTAGTTCGCCGTGACGACCCCCTGCCAGGTGCTCTCCGATCCGACGCCGAAGCCGCCCACATCGGCATAGCCGATCAGCGACCAGCGCGGCGCGACCTCCGTGTTCACGCGGAGCGCGAGGATCGGGTCGGTGAAGGTCACCTCGCGCTCGGCGCGGACCCCAGCCAGCGGCACCTCCACCAGACCGTTCAGCCGCCAGTGGCGAAACCCGCCCAAGAGATCGACGGTTGTCCCGGCCGCGGGCCGGAACCGCTGGCCCGCGGCCAGCGTGACGGAGGTGATGTCGACCTCTCCCGCCGCCGGGACGCCCGGCGGCACCAGCCCTTCCCGCGAGGAGGCGCTGTAGGTGAAATCCCCCACGACGACGAAATCGCCGCGGCGCACGAGGCCAGTGGCGAAGAAGGCGCCGTCAAGGTCTTCGAGGACCTCGCTCAGGGACTTGTCGAAGGAGAGGGTGGGCGCCCCCGTGAAGGGGGTGACATCGCCGCCGATTCCGGCGCCCCAGCCGTAGAGGGTGACCTGTCCGGACCAGTCGGACGCCCCGGTCTGGGCATCGGCTCTCTCGGAGAGGCCAAGGGACGCGAACGCGACCAGCGCCGCAGCGGCGAGGGTCCGGGCGGGGGTAGGCAGGGTCAGGGCCATCACAGGGTCTCCTTGAACACGCGCCCGTCCTTCATGACGAGCCTGAGGGTCGTGTCGGGATCGCCGAGGAAGGCGAGATCGGTCTCCGGATCGCCGTCCCAGACGAGCAGGTCGGCGAAGGCGCCTTCGGCGATCACCCCCAACCGGCCGTCATAGGGCGCGCGCGGCCCCGACAGCGCCAGAAGGTCGCCCGCCGCCCCGGTGGCCATGCGCAGCGCCTCGAGCGGCGGCATGAAGCGCGCGAGCTTCGAAAGCTGGCGGCCCTGGCTGGCCGAGCCGCCCGGGTTCAGCAGGATGTCGGTGCCGAAGGCCATGTTCACGCCCTCCGCCCGGCCTTCCTCGAAGGCGCGCA
>Ga0076930_100473_pt1 | contig 38696 bp, 23 predicted proteins | sample HotLakConsoUCCRE_FD_71149 | JGI IMG/M metagenome (GOLD analysis project Ga0076930, IMG submission 71149) | Hypersaline microbial mat communities from Hot Lake, Washington, USA - Hot Lake Consortium UCC-RE (version 3) (version 3) ...
CCTAATAGTAAATTTAATAAAAAATCATTTGGTTTTCAACACAGAATCTCTGGCACGGAATACAACAGCTTGCTTTAGGAACAAAAGGAACCTTTCATAGCTTAAAACTCGCCTGAGGCGGCAGTAATTTCCATTAGCCGGAGGCTAGCGGAAGGGGGTGTCAATTGGATTATAATATCAAAAAAAGTAGTATCTATCAATCCTTCCCAAAAGAAATCTCATCTGGCAATTCATTTTCATCATCTTTCTTGTAAGGAAAGTGCGCAGCTAATTGCTCGCCAGCCATTTTAATGCCTTCGCTTAATCCTGCTGTTAAATCTCCATTTTTGAAATGTGAAAGCATATGTTCTTTTATATCATCCCAGAAGTTTTCGGGTACTTTATTGTTAATTCCTGCATCACCTAGAATAGCAAACTTATGGTCTTTGATGGCCATATAGAAAAGTACGCCATTTCGCAATTCGGTTTTGTGCATTTTCAAGGTCTTGAAAATATATGCAGCATGATCCATTACATCCTCCTTACAATGGTTTTCCAAATGCACTTGGATTTCTCCTGATGTATTGCGTTCCGCTTCTTTAATTGCGTCTACAATTTGTTTTTTTTCCTTTTCGGTAAATGCGTCTTTTGCCATGGTTTAAAGTTAATAAATCTTGTGGGAAATACGATAAGTATAAGAAGGAGTTATTTTAATGACAATTATTGAAATAAGCTATGATCATATTTTAAAATTATGATCGCATTCAATTCACTTTAAAAGAGATAGCTGAGATATTTTTATTGTATTGTAAATTACCGTAATTTGTATTACAATAAATTAATCATGAAGTTTTATAATAGAGAAACCGAACTAGAGAACTTGGCGCTTATTAAAAAAAGATCATTATCTAATGCTCAGATGACTGTAATGGTAGGAAGGAGAAGGATCGGTAAAACGAGTTTGATCAAAAAGAGCATAGAACAAGATACCTCTGCTGTTTATTTGTTTGTAGCCAAAAAGTCAGAACAGCTTTTATGCGCGGAGTTTTTGGAGCTTATACAATTTCAACTTAATAAGCAACCTCATGGAGAAATAACGCAGTTCAGGCAGCTCTTTGCGTGGATGATGGATATTTCTATGGAAAAACCATTTACACTAGTGATTGATGAATTTCAAGAGTTTCTCTCTATTAATCCTTCGGTCATGAGTGAAATGCAAAATGTATGGGACAGTAAAAAAGAAGGGAGTCATATTAATTTGATTTTATGTGGTTCCATATATTCTTTAATGAAGCGTATTTTTGAAAACTCTAAGGAACCTCTTTTTTCTAGAGCTACGGCACGGATGAATATAAAACCATTTAAGATAAATGTACTTAAGGAGATAATTCAAGAACATGTAAATAATATCTCTCACAAGAATATTTTTCCATTTTATATTTTTACTGGAGGCGTTGCTAAGTATGTTGAAAACTTAATTATGGCAGAAGCTTTTGATTTAGAATCTATCTTAAATGAGATATTTAGAGAGAATTCTCTATTTCTAGACGAAGGTAGAAATGTGCTGATCGATGAATTAGGAAAAGATTATCATACGCACTTCTCGATTTTGACATTGATAGCGTCTTCCAAAACTTCACGAACTGAGATGGAGTCCATATTAGGAGGCTCAGTTGGCGGGTTTTTAGATAGGTTGGAAAATGAATATCAGATTATTGAGAAAGTAAAGCCGATTTTTGCTAAGCCAAATAGCAGGAAAATCAAATATCAGATCAAGGATAATTTCCTTAATTTTTGGTTTCGCTTTATTTATAAAAATAGAAGTGCAATTGAAATTGGTAATTATGAATATGTGAAAGAAATAGTAAGACGTGATTTTGATACTTTTAGTGGTTACATGCTGGAACGATATTTTAGACAACAGTTTCAGGAGTCAGGCAATTATTCAATGGTTGGCAACTATTGGGAAAAAGGCAATTTAAATGAAATTGATTTGGTTGCCATAAATGAATTGGAGAAGAAGATAATTTTGGCAGAAGTTAAGCTAAATAAAAAGAAAATTGATATAAAAAAGCTTGAAAATAAATCATATAAACTTTTGAAAGATTTTAAGGATTATAAAGTTGAATATGCAGGTTTATCATTGGAAGATATGTAAAAAGCAAAAAAAGCTTCTGAAAATCTTCCAGAAGCCTTTATTTAAAATTGTAATGCGTTTAATCAAAACTCACTTCAGGAGCCGTATCTGCGCCTTGATCTGCTTCAAAATAGCCCTTCTTATCAAAACCATACATACCTGCTAACATAGTTTGCGGAAATCTTCTGATGTAGGTATTATAATCCTGAGTTACCTCATTAAATCTCTTTCTTTCTACAGCAATTCTGTTTTCAGTTCCTTCCAACTGATCTTGCAATTTAACGAAGTTCTGATTTGCCTTAAGATCAGGATATCTTTCTACCACTACCATCAATCGTGATAAAGCAGAACTTAATCCTTGCTGAGCTTGCTGAAATTGCTCGATTTTTTCCGGGCTTAAATTATCGGCATTAACGTTTACTCCTGTGGCTTTCGATCTGGCCTCAATTACACCTTGTAAGGTTTCTTGTTCAAAATCAGCGTATCCTTTTACTGTATTTACCAAGTTCGGAATCAAATCCGCCCTTCTTTGATAAACATTTTCTACTTGAGACCAAGCGCCTGTCACTTGCTCTTCTTTTGTGACCATATTATTGTAGGAACCCGCAAAAACTCGATAAAGTATAAAAACAATAACGACTATTACGCCTATGGTAATTAAAAGTCCTTTTTTCATATTAGTTAAATTAGGTTTTATTTATTTGTTTCAACAAGATAATCATTACGAAGGTAGCAGAGAAATGTTGATGTAGAAATTCATTTTACTTTAATGCCAATAAATGAATTTTGAAACCTTATTTTTACAACATTTCTACAAAAGCAATAAAATTATGTTGAAAAAGATTGGCGGCTACAGCATTTTAGTAGTCATACTATTAGGCATCATCTACTTTTTTTTACCTAACTACACACAAAAGGCACTTCTCTATTTAACTGCCAATATTGATGATTATGAAATTTTCGAGAATAGAACAGTAGCAGCCAGTAATCCTCAGCCTTGGTTAAAATCTCCTCAATATAATCAATATGAAATGGGGCAGACGTATCAAAAAGAAATTGAATCTTATGAAACTACTGCATTTTTGGTAGTGAAAGATACTGCTCTTTTTTATGAAAAATATTATTTAGGTTATGATGAAAATGAAGTATCCAATTCTTTTTCCGCTGCTAAAAGTATTGTCAGCTTACTAATTGGAATTGCAATCGAAGAAGGTAAAATCGAAAGTGTATTTCAGCCTGTTTCAGATTTTTTAGAATCTTTTCAGGAAGGTGAAAAGTCAAAAATCATTATTAAAAATGTATTGACGATGAGCTCTGGCATCGAATGGAATGAGGCATATATGAGTCCTTTTTCTAAAACAACAGATGCTTATTACGGAAATAATTTAAAAAGATTAGTAGAAGAATTAAAAGTTTCGGAGGAGCCGGCTCAGGAATTTGCTTATAAAAGCATTAATACTCAAATATTAGCAGAAGTATTGGAAGCAGCTACAGGTCAATCCATCAGCGAATATGCCACTAACCGTTTATGGAGAAAAATTGGAGCTGAAAGTGATGCGCTATGGAGTTTGGATAGAGAAGGCGGAATGGAAAAAGCATTCTGTTGTTTTAACAGTACTGCCAGAGATTTTGCAAGAATTGGTCAGTTGATTTTGAATGAAGGAAGTTGGGATGGCGAACAAGTAGTTCCTGCAGAATATATTGAAATGGCGACTATGCCTGCCCGATTGATCAGATCAGGAGAAGTTATTCCTCATTATGGTTATCAATGGTGGATTTTGGATTATAAAGGAAAGCAGATTCCTTACGCAAGAGGTATTTTAGGACAATACATTTTCGTCTTGAAAGATAAAAATGCAGTGGTAGTTAGGTTAGGAAAAAGTAGAAGCAAGCTGTACACAGATGAACATCCAAATGATGTTTATACCTATGTGGAGGCTGCTTATGAATTATTAAAGTAAGAGAAATGGAATTAACTAAAATATTGAGAATAGTATATTGGGTACTCGTTGCCATCATGATCATGGTATTTTATTATAGTTTGCGTTATGCTGGCGAAGAAGGAATGAAATATACTTTAATTGCACTTGCTTTTTGGACAGCAGCTTTTGTGTTGAACAGATATATCCGAAAGAAAAAAGCTGAAATAGAAGGCGAAAATGAAGATTGAATTGTAAAACTGCAAGCTATATTTCTTTTGAAGTAGGGTTTTATTTATTTACGCATAAAGTGCACAATTTTGTCAATTGAGTACACATTCCTTACGTTCAATTTTTCAGACAAATTTATATGTTTCAACAGCTATTGAAAGCCATCCATTAAAATATACCGCTCATCGAAATAAAAAGTACTTTTTTATAGAATAAATATTACAATCCGAATAATTAAATTAATTTAGACTTTAACTAAGAAAACTATTTCCAATTGAAGAAGCTGGTCCTCAACATTTTAAATGCAGAAGAGCCTGAATCCAAACGAGTATTTTTATTACTTCTCATGGGATTCTTCATGGGATTTTTTGTCTCCGGCCTTTCTGTTGGAGCAGAGGCCTTGTTTTTAAATAACTTTAATGAAGAAACGGATTTACCTTTGGCAATTGTAGTGTCGGGTCTAATTGGAGTTGTAGCAACCTATCTTTTTAATTACTTTCAATCAAAAACCAGTTTTGTCAGATTAGCAGGTTATACCCTCTTGGTCATATTTATTTTATTAATAGGAGTAGAAATTGCCTACGCTTATCTTCCCGATGTATCCCCTTTATATTTTATTACCTTCACCTTTGTACTTCCATTTACTTATTTAATCTTATTGATATTTTGGGGAGCCTTCGGTAGATTATTTGATTTAAGGCAATCAAAAAGAATTATTGGAGGAATAGATACTGGTCAATTAACGGCCTCTATTTTAGCGTTATTAATAATCATACCCTATTTATTGAACAGGCCAGATTTTGCTGAGAAAGATTTGATCACCATGAGTGTGATTAGCCTTGGAGGGATGTTTTTGTCATTCCTTTGGCTAATGAATAGTTCAAAAGAATTTTTGGTTAAAGCGGGTAGAAATAATTTTGTTCCCTACAAGAAAGTACTAACCAACAAATACATGCTCTTGATGGTAGGCTTTGTTATAGTAAGTGTGGTTGCGGTAACTTTCATTGATTATTCATTTTTTAGTGTGGCCTCTGCTCAATTTAATGAAAGTAATTTAGCTACTTTCTTAGCATACTTTAATGGTACTATCATTATTTTTAGCTTCTTGTTTCAAACTTTTGCAACAGATAAAATTATCGCATTATATGGATTGAAAGTTTCTTTATTGATCAATCCTATTTTAATACTTATCATGGTGGGGGCAGCGTGTTTAATTGGTGCAGGCTTTGGCTTTACTCCTGAGGATCCTACTTTCATTTTCTTTTTTGTTGTTATTGCAGTTAGCAAGCTATTTGTTACCTCACTAAGAGGTGCGCTAGATGAACCTGCTTTTAAACTCTACTTTTTGCCTCTTGATGTGGAAAGCAGATTCGATATTCAAGTAAAAATTCAAGGAGTAGTAAATGCTTTTGCAGGAATCATCGCAGGTGCTATAATTATTATTCTGAATAATGTGGAGGTTTTCAATCTCCTTACGATTTCCATAGCAGTAATTCCTTTATTATTGGTTTGGTATTTAGTTACTCAGAGGATGCATAAAGGCTATCGATCCACATTGCAGGACACATTATTGAGGAATAAGGAAAAAAATAAAGTTGATGAAAATGAGAATTCGATCAGCAGATTATTGCAAAAGCAAGTCAATAGCAAGGAAGAACATAAAAGACTTTACAGTTTGAAGTTGATGGAAAAACTGGAGCCTGAGGAGTTTTCATCTTTTAAAGCCAATTTTAAAGGAGATATTTCGCCTAAAATGCAGGAGTATATAGGGGAAAGAAATCAAGCTACAGCTGAAGGCTCAGATTTAACTCTCAGAAAATTAGCAGAAAAAGCATTGAAAGAAAGTCAATCGAGAGATGTTACCCCAGTAACTTTTGAGCAATTAAGTTCTTGGGCGAGGTCTTTAGAAGCAGATAAAAGACTTTATACTGCAAGAATTTTCAGGCAGCATGCAGATGCTAAAAACATCTTTTTGCTACTAGATCTTTTAAAAGATGCAAACCTAAAAGTAAGGATGGAGGCGATTGAAACTTCCAGAATCTTGAAGCGCCATGAAACATGGAATGTGCTGATTGATATGTTAGATTCTGAAAAATTTGGGCATGCTGCTTCTGCTGCATTGGTTGCTGCAGGAGAAGAGGTGCTGCATCATTTAGAGTCTGCTTTTCATAAATCAGGGCAATCTGACAAAATTAAAATGGCAGTCGTCAGGATAATGGGTAAAATCGGAGGAGAGGAAGCCGAAAAGCTACTCTTAAAGAAAATAGACTTTCCTGACAAGAGAATTGTGTACGAGATGCTGAATGGCTTTGGCTATGAAGATTTCAATGCAGAAGGAAATCAAGCTCAGATTATTGTCACATTAATTGAAGAGGAAATTGGTAAAACGGTATGGAATATGGCCGCTTTAATCGAATTACCAAAAGAGAACAGATATACTAATCTACGCCAAGCTTTTAAGGAGGAAATCAGTCATAATTATGAACAGATTTTCTTATTGCTGTCACTAATATACGATACCGAATCAGTTTCCTTGGTGAAGGAAAATATATTATCGGAAACATCGGAAGGAATAGCTTACGGAATTGAGTTGCTTGATATGTTCATTAATTCAGAGCTAAAATCTAAGCTGTTTCCTTTAGTGGATGATATTTCTGTTCATGAAAAAATAAAAGCTTTGGAACATTTTTATCCAAGAGAGAAATTTGAGCCCTTAAGACTGCTTAATAATATTCTGAACCGCGATTTTAACCAATTATCTAGATGGGTTAAAGCCTGTGCCTTATACAATCTTGCATTTCAAAAGGATTATGAACCGGGTTTTGCAGTTATCTCACATGTATTTAATGATGACAGATTGTTACAAGAAGTAGCTGCTTGGTTGTTATATCACAGGTCTCCAAATAAGTTCGAGCAAGTGATTGAACGCGTAAAACAAGAAGATCAAGAGGAGTTAATTGAAACCATTGCACACAATCAATTAGAAGACGGATTAAATGACGGATATTTTCTTCTGGTAGAAATAGTAATGTTTTTAAAGCAAATTAAAGTTTTCGCTCATATTAATGGGGCTCAACTCTGCGATTTGGCCGATAATACCCAAGTCATTAGAATGAAGACTGGCGAATCTTTGGACTTAACTGATCCTGAAAACAATGCAATATATGTAGTAGCTGAAGGGAAATTTAAATTAGAAACAGAATTTGAGGCAGATGTAATTTTAGAGGAAAATGATGTGTATGGAGAACTGTTCGTGCCAGAAAAGCACCTAAAAGCAAACAAAATCACTGCCGAAGCTGACTCGGTTATTTTCCAACTGAATATAAATAATTTTTATACGCTGATGTCGAGAAGTCAGGAGTTTACGAATCAAATCTTTACTGCCATTACCCAACATTATCAATCAATAGTATGAGTGAAAAACTAAATATAAATATTTTATATGCTGAGGATGATAATAAACCTATCATGCAAAATAGAGGGTGGGTTGGTTTTTTTGAGAAATTTCTAAACATGATGCTGAAGCAGACCATGAATAGACAATTTCAACTTAATATGCTATCAGACTCTACAGAAGCAGCACCAATAAAGGATGGTGTTTACATCCCAATATTATCGCCTGATTTTATTTTATCAGGGGTAAGTTTGGATAGGTTAGAAGGGTTGTTTCTCAATGGCAATAGTGAAAAAATCCATGACAGGGTATTTCCGGTATTTAAATCACCTCTAGATTTTGTAGATATACCTGAAAAAATACGCCCTCTAAGAGCTTATATCTTCTATTTGGATCATGAAGACCATGAAAAAGAGCTCTCAGACTTTTTTAGCAAAGAAGCTGAGAAAGGTTATTGGATGAAAATGGTGGATTTATGTTTTGATATTTATGAAACTATTATGAAAATGAGCAATGAAGATAATAATGGAGATTTAATTCATAATAGAAGATCTGTTTATTTAGCGGATACAGGTCAAGATTTGGCAGGAGCTAGAAATATTATAAAACGAGAATTAAGCCGCCATGGATATGAGGTTTATCCTAAAGGACTATTGCCTCACAATATTACGGAAATGAAGAAAACCATCAAAGAGGATATGAAAAAGTGCCAATTTTCTATTCACATGGTGGGAGCCTCTTATGGTTCTATTCCTCATGGTTCCGATTCATCTGTAATGGATCTTCAAAATGGATTAGCTGCAGATCATTATGAAGAAAATCCCCAGCATTTTAGTCGCCTAATTTGGATTAGCCCATCATTAAAATTTGCAAGTGAAAAACAAAAATCCTTTATCCACAATATAAAAAGAGATGCAAAAGCTTCATTAGGAGCGGAGGTATTACAAACCTCTCTAGAAGATTTCAAAAATACTTTATGGGAAGAGCTTATGGATAGCGGGCTAAACAAAAAGCTTAGAAGCGCCTATCCGCAGGAAGATCAAAAGCTACCAATTGTTTACTTGATTTACGATGAGTCGGATCAGAAAGAAGCTGAAAAGTTAATATCCAATATCGATGCGCAGCAAGTTAAAATTTTAACCTTAGATAATAAGGGCGAATTAATGGAATTGAGAAACAAACACATCGATGCATTAAAACAAATGGATGCTGCAATTGTATTTCAAGAGAAAGTCAATAATCAGTGGGTTTATATGAAGTTACTGGATCTTTTAAAAGCACCCGGATTTGGCAGATCAAAACCTATTTTAGGTAGAATGTTTAAGTCAAAAGTAGCTAAAGGCTCTGAAAGTGAATATGTTAACCAATACGAAGTTGAGGTGGATAGTAGTGAAGATTCAAAAAAATTGAATAAATTTATAAAGGAAATTAAAGTTGCATTTGATAAAGCGCAGCTAGAAATGGCAGGAGAAAGCTAAAATGAAGGAGCAAAAGACTACCATATTAGAAGAAACTCATCAATCGAAATACGGAAAGAAAAACAATCCTTTTCCAGGATTGCGGCCGTTTAAAATTGAAGAAAGTCACTTATTCTTTGGAAGAGAAGGGCAAAGTGATGAGGTTTTATTAAAATTATCTAAGCACCGATTTGTAGGCGTTATAGGCCCTTCAGGAAGTGGTAAATCCTCCTTTATTTATTGTGGAGTATTGCCAATTCTTTATGGAGGTTTTTTAACAGGCCGTTCAACTGAATGGGAAGTAGTAGTTACTCGCCCAGGAGCGGCACCTATTGATAATTTAGCGCAAGCTCTTCTCAAAACAGATTTGGTAGATGAAGAACTGACGGATGAAGATAAGCAGATCAAGAAAACCATCATCTCATCACTTTTAAGAAGTTCCTCTGTTGGATTGGTGGAAACCATCATGCAGTTTAAAGGAAACAAGGAAAAGAATTATTTAATACTTGTCGATCAGTTTGAAGAATTATTCCGCTTTAAGGATTCCTCCAATTTGCAATCGGTAAATGAGACCTTAGCTTTTATTAATTTATTAATGGAAGCCATCAACCATGCGGATGTGCCAATTTATGTGGCTATTACAATGCGTTCGGATTTCATTGGAGAATGTTCTCAGTTTCCAGAATTGACTAGACAAATCAATGATAGTCAATATTTGATTCCACAAATGACTCGGGAACAAAAAAGAAGGGCTATCACTGGACCCGTGGCAGTTGGAAATGCTCAGATTGCGTCTCGATTAACCCAACAGCTATTAAATGATTTAGGCGATAATCCAGATCAACTGCCTATTTTGCAACATGCTTTAATGCGAACTTGGGATTATTGGAGTCATTTTAGGGATTATGACGATGAGCCACTTGACATTAAACATTATGAAGCCATTGGAACAATGGCGGAAGCCCTTTCTATGCATGCTAATGAAGCATTCGAAGAGCTAGATGACGAGCAACAAAGAATTTGTGAGTTTCTTTTTAAAGCCATCACTGAAAAAAGAGGAGGCGGAAGTTACGGCATCAGAAGGCCTACTCAACTTAATGAAATTGCCGCGATAGCTAATACGACTGAAGATAACATTATAAAAGTAATAGAGAAGTTCCGTGATCCGGGTAGATCTTTATTAACCCCTCAATATGGTGTTCCATTGTATAGTCAATCGATTATAGATATTTCTCATGAAAGTATAATGAGAATTTGGAACCGCCTAAAAAACTGGGTGAATGATGAGGCAGATGCGGTAATGATGTATAAAAGGTTGGCTGAAGCTGCAGATATGTACCAACAAGGTAAAACCAGCTTGTGGAGACCACCAGACTTGCAATTGGCAATGAACTGGAAAGAAAAGCATAACCCTACGCTAATCTGGGGACAGCGCTATCACCATGCTTATGAAAGGACTATTTCCTTTTTGGAGCATTCAGCTGAAGAATATGAAATAGAGCAGAAGGCAAAAGAATTACAACAGAAAAGAAGGCTTCGTACTGCGAGACGTACAGCCTTCATCATGGCTGGAGCTACCGTTATAAGTATTTTGTTTTTGATATATGCTTTTTATCAGCAAACAGAGGCCAAAAAAAATGCAGATTTAGCTGACGAACAAAGAAAACAAGCAGAAAAACAAACTGAGATTGCTGAAAGTGAAAAGGATCGAGCTACGGAACAAGAAAAGTTGGCAATAGAAGCTACGCAAAAGGCTGTTAAAAATGCTGAATTAGCAGAGCAAGAACAAATAAGGGCAACTAGAGCTGCCGAACTTGCTGAACAGCAAAGAATAGCTGCAGAAGAAGCAGAAGGAAAAGCAAGTGCCTCAGCAATTACTGCTAGAAAAGCGGAGCAAGATGCTTTAGAACAAAAAGAATTGGCTCAACAACAAAAAGATAAAGCAGATCAATTGCGGTATTTAGCCATTGCGAATGCTATGGCTGTAAAAGCAACTCAGCTAAATGACCCACAATTGCAAGGGCTTTTGGCACAACAAGCATATGAATTTGATAAGCGATATAATAACTATAATTATGATCCTGAAATATATGATGGGCTGTATTTTGCTCTCAAAGAATTTAATCATCCGCTAGCTAGAAAAATAAAAGGACATAAAAAATCAGCAAAAGTAGTTCTAGCCGGTAGAAGCGATAACGAATTTTTTTCTGCAGGCTCTCAAGGTAGTATTTTGAAGTGGAATCAAGTAGGAAATGAATGGCAAGCGGATACTATTGCGGCAATCAGAAACAGAAGAGTAGTAAAATCTATGATTTTTGATAAAGATAAAAATCATATCTATGCTGCAGGGCAATTTATTACTGAAACAGGGGAATCAATTATAGAGAAATATAATCTCAATGCTAAGTCTAAAGAGCCTGAAATTATAAAAGGAGTAAAAGGCTCTTTTGTAAAAATGCATTTTGAAGATGATAAACTTTATATTCTGGATGAAGGAGGAAAATCTATTAAAATCATGGAGAATGGCAAAAGTCAGACCGTATATAAATCCAATGTTAAAATAAATGATTTTGCAGTAGATCAGTCCAAACCTTACGTTTGGTTAGCGGGCGATAATGGTGATTTGTTCCGTATAGATAAAAGTGGAGAAAATGATACTGTTATCTACCAGAATAGACGATCAATAACAGCCATAACTTCTAAATATAATTTCTTGGTTTTAGGTGATGTGAATGGAGGGATAAGACTATTTTCTGATTATGATTTTACGAACTCCAACTCTTTAACTGGACATGTAGGAGGAATTGATGCACTGAATATAAGTGAAAATGGTGCGGCTATGTTGTCAGCAGCTAAGGATAAAACAGTTCGTGTTTGGAACTTATCTGAAATTACACAAGCACCAATTGTCTTATCAGATCATGGAGATTGGGTTTGGTCTACGGATTTTAGTGCGAATAATGAATGGATTTTCTCAGTAACTGAAGATGGAATGGTGCATGTCTGGCCCTATTCAATTGACTTAATGGGAGAGCAGCTGTGCGGTGAGTTGGATCGAAATATGAGCAGTACTGAATGGGCAACTTATGTGGGTAGTGATTTGCCTTATGAAAAAACCTGTGAAAATTTAGAAAAACTATCTGATGCGGCTAATTAAAATTATATCGTTTTTGACCTCTTTGGCAGTTCTTTTTCCTTTTTTTAGTAATGCTCAAACTTCTTGTGTTCAAAATTTGAGAGAAGCTAGAAACTTTTATGATGCCGGAAAATTAAATGACTTACCAAATTTATTATTGAAGTGTATTGATAATGGCTTTTCTAAAGATGAAAAAGTGGAGGCCTTGAGGTTAGTCACTCTTTCCTATTTATTTGATGAAGAACAGGAAAAAGCAGAATCCTCTTATTTAAGATTGCTGAGAATAGATCCTGAATATCAAGTGAATTTAGATTCTGATCCAACAGAGTTGATTATTTTATCTGAAAGATATGACACAGATCCTAAATTCTTCTTTGGGTTTAAAGGGGGCGCGGCCTACAACATATTGGAAATAACACATATTCAAGCCTATAATAACGCAGGCTTTGGAAGCTATGATCCGCCTATTGGCTTTTCAGCAGGATTGTTTTTCCAATATCCAATCAATAACCAATTTTCTATAAACTTAGAGACTTATTATAATTTTAGAAGAACGGTTTTAAATAGACAAATAAATAGATCAGAAGTTAATTCAAATGTTCCTCAAATTATTGGAGAAACTCAACAGTGGATCGAATTACCCCTATTATTGAACTATAAAATACCTACGATCGATAAGTTTTTGTTAGAGGCTACTGCTGGCCCTTCCGTTCATTATTTACTTACTTCAAGCTTGAGTATTGAAGGTGTGAATAGAGGAATAAATAATAAGGATATGCTGGAATTTAGAAACCAAATGAACATAAGTGGAGTGTTGGGGCTAAGAGGAAATTTTAAAATAATTGGAAGAAATTATGTGACAGTCGAGACGCTTTTCCAATATAGATTTATAGAAGAGAACAAGAACTTAAATACTGATGTACGCACAGAATTATTTCAAGCTGGTTATGCTGAAGGTAAATTAAAAGGCCATGCCCTGATCCTGAGATTAGGATTGCGTTTCCCACGTTTTAATCCTGAATTAATAAAATGAATAAAATAGTAAAAACCATATTGCCTTTTTTAATACTTCTTGTAATTAATGCTTGCAATGTTGAAGATGAAAGTAATTTACAGCCCAAGCCACAAAACTCATATTTGAAAATTATTCAGGGACAGGGGACGGATGAGCCACTATCAATTAATGAATATAATGGAGATTTAATAATAGTTTCTAATAGTGCAATACTTGAAAGAGTTGGCGGAGCTACTAATACTAAAAACAGAGTGAGGATATTAAGGGTAAGCTTAAATGGGGATGTACTTAAGGAACAGTATTACCCAAGAAATTCTGATCAAAATTGGAGTGCAAATGATGTATTACAAATAGATGGTGATAGAATTATAATTGGAGGTTCAATTGGAGTCGATACTAGTTTATTTTTCTTAGAAGTTAATGCCCAGCTAGATTCAGTAAATAGTCAATATTATAGTTCAGAAAAAAATCCAGCTGTTAACAGATACCAATTGACGGGACTTTCCTATGATGAAACTACATCCAAAATTCTCTTTGGAGGGGCTGAATGGGAAGAAGATGGTGAAGAATACACCTTATTTGGAGAATTAAATGCATCGGATTTAAGCATAGAAGAAACTTATCCGAGTGGTAAATCTTTAGCCTTGCCCTCAACAGCCATTTTAGAAGATGGGAATGGAGGTCTGATTTGGGCTTATAATGATAATAAGTCTGCCTTAATGAGAAGCCCTAGTAAAGACATGAATTTGGCAAGTGAAATAGATAATTTAGAATTTGAAGATGCTTCCAATATCATAACAAAAAAATTAATCAGAACGACAGATGGAGCCATCTTTTTATTTGGAGATCTTAATGAAGAAAGTACAAACCAAAGAAAAGTGTTTTTATATCAAGCATATTCTGGTATTGAACCAACCTATTTCGGAGAAGCCGGAGAAAATCAATTAAATGGAGTAAAGCAAATAGAAGAAGGGTTTTTATTTGCTGGTTCAACAGAAATTGCTAGAGAAGTAGGTGGTACTCAAAAGGATTTTTATTTGTCCAGAAGAGGACCAAATGGCGGAGAGTCATTTTCAGATTCCTTTGGAAGTGATGCAGATGAAGAATTGCATGATGCAGTAATGGTCAATGATAATATTTATTCTATTGGATCAACTGTGATCGGAATAGAAAATACACTGCTGTTGATTAAGACCGATAAGTTTGGAAGGTTGGTGAATTAGAGGTTGATAAGGAGATTATAATATGAAGAAATTTTTACTGATATTTTTAAGTGCGTCATTGCTGTTAGGATTTAACTCAACTGCTCAATTAACTGGAGCTTCTGTTGATGCTGTGACGAACATAACGCATGAAGGCGTAACGCTTAATGGTGAAATAACTACTTCTGGTACTATTGATGTAGATTATTATTTCAATTATGGTACTACCTCTGGAAGTTTAACAACTCAAGCTCCAAATCCTGCAACAACACTTGCGGATTTAGACGGTACCCAATCCGTTGATGAAGCCATTTCGGGTCTTTCTGCTGAAACGCAATATTTTTATGAATTATATGCAGAAGAGACTGTAGATAACACTCAAACAGCAACTAGTACCGAGGGCTCATTTTGGACCTATTCAGAGGTTACCGAAACAGCCGTTTCAAGTTTTCAACGCCAATCTGCCACAACTAACAGTATCACTTTAGAATGGGCAGAATTAACAACAGATATTTCAGGATACATAATTGTATATAATGCATCAGGAACCGCACCTGATGAAACAGATTTGCAGCCGGGAGCAGCTCCTTCAGATCTAACATACACAAATAAAGTAATCGTAAATGATCCAACGGTAACTTCAATTGTGATAGAGGGATTAACTGACGGTACTCCAACAACACCATTAACTCCAAATACTCAATATTCCTTTAGGATTATACCTTATAATGTAGGTTCAGATCCAGAAACTACAAATTATAAATTGACGGGAAATACCACCTTAAGTACTTACACTTTAGAAAATGTTACGGCAGCAACTATTGACAATTTTGATATACGTTCAAAGGGTGAAAATAACATTGAACTTGAATGGACAGCTGAAACCACAGATAATGATGGATACTTAATATTATGGGCAGAAGGGCCAAATGCTCCAGTGCCAGCAGATGTAGTTGTATTGGGTATTCGTCCTGACGACCAGCCGTTTTCTAATAATATTGTTAGGACGGGATCATCAAGTAATAGTCAGAATATAAACACAGGTCTTGATCCTGGCAAAGAATATTCTTTTGTTATTATTCCTTATAATAGAGGTGACGATGATCTCACCACTAATTATAATATTACGACAAATAGTGAAGTCTCCACCTTTACTTTAGCAGAAGAGCCTAGTAATAATGCGAGCTCTCCAACTTTTATTAGTAGTACCTCTTCAAGTATTACCTTAGAGTTTGCGAAATCAGATGGAGCCACCCCAGCGGACGGTTATTTCATTACATATCAAGAAGGTACCTCTGCACCTGGCAATCCTGGTGCAATAGATGGAACAGATGGTTCTTCAGAATCGGGCGAAGCGGATGTAGACGGCACTTTTACTATTTTTAGCACAGATGCTACCATTTCCGCTACTATCCCCAGCCTTAGTGCTGGAACTGAATACAGCTTTCGGATAATGGCTTTTAGTGAGGTGAGTAATGACCCCTCTTCTCGCAATTATAAAACCAACGGAATTACCTTTCAAGGTAACAACCTTTTCACACTTGCTACAGAGCCTACTTCTGCAATTACTGGTTTTGAAAAGGTATCAGCAACGAAAACGCAGATTGATTTTACATTTGATGAGTATCCTCCATTTGATGATAATGGAGGATTTGTTTTATACTATCAAGAAGGAAGTTCAGCTCCAGATCTAAGCAATTTGGAAAATGGATTGCAACCCTCAGAACAGACGAATGCGGCTATTACAAGTCTTTTCTATACGGTTCAAAATACAGATGATGCTACTTCAGTTAGTACAAGTGGAAATATAGAAGCTGGTCACGAATATAGTGCTATTTTAGTCCCTTTTAATTTCATTACAGGTGATTTTGAAACTATTAATTACGGGAAAGCAGCTGCCAAGTCGCTTACGAGTGTTTGGTCAATAGCCGAAGACGCTAGTGGAGGTGCGGTAGCAGATGGAGGCTACACAGTTAATAATCCAACTTCAAACTCTTTGGATATAGCTTATGCCGCAGTCACTGATGCAAATGGTTATTTAATTCTTTACAGCGAAGGAAATTCCGCCTTCGATATTTCAGATGTAGAGGATGGGTTTTCACCCACTCAAATAGAAGCTTCATTACCAACAGGAGTGTTGTTAGTTGATAACGGAACAGATTTAACCCGAACAATTGGATCTCTTGAAGCAGATACCGATCATTCCTTTTATGTAATCCCGTACACTTTTGCAGAAAGTGCAGGAAGCCCAGTTGATGAAACTTATAATTATAATACAGCTAGCCCGATTTTAAAAGGTGGGACTACACTCTGTAGCACAGGGCCTCTAGCGGGATCTGCTTCTATTGCTAATGATGCAGCTGCTCTTACTTCCAGTTCTATTAAAACCGATCTTTCCAATGTACCTGCCGGTGCAGAAAATTTGGTAGTAGCTAGATTGCAAAGTGACGCAGCTCAAGCACCAGTTGATGGCACCTCCTATACTGCAAATGCAGAATTTGGTACAGGAGATCAAACAGGAGCAGGAAATGATGTAGTTTTAGTGGGAACAGCTACAACTGTCACTACTACTGAATTATCGCCATTTACTGACTATGCTTTTGATTATTATGTTTACAACCCCAATGGGAATTGTTATACTTTTGTAGAGACAATTGAGGTAAAAACGGATTGTCAGCCAGCCACTGCTACGGTAAGTAGCGCATCTGCTGATCAAGTAAATAGCAACGATGTTTCGCTTAGCTGGACAATAACTGGGACTAATGAATTAAGTAACTCCAATAACGTATTAGTGGTCGCTCGGTTAACGGATTCGACTACTCCGGAAGACCCAACCACAGGAGATTCTTATTCTGCAGATTCTGAATATGGCTCAGGAGCAGAAATAGGTGCAGGAACAGGCAACTTTGTTGTATATGATGGTGCTGGGGGTAGCGTTACTGTGACAGGACTTGATGCGTTAACGAATTATTCATTTGATATTTACGAATACAATCCTATTGGGCTTTGTTATAATCTAACTTCAGAGCCTGTAACCATTGATGCTTCTACTATATGTGAGGCACCTACATCTCAAGCAGACTTTAGTACATTTGATGCTTTTACTGATCAAACAGCCACTACCGCCACGATTAACTGGCCAACAGTAGCTAGTGCGGATAGATATCTGGTTTTGGCCAATGAGACTGGGACAGTTGCATTTACTCCTGAAAATGGGAGCAATTATGAGTCAGAGGACAATCTTGATTTTATACAAGCAACTGATAAAGGAGGCGGAGATAAAGTAATTTATGCTGGAGCTCATCCTGGAGCTGCTGTAACGGTAACAAATTTAATTCCAGGCACTGCTTACAATTTTGTGATTTACGCATATAATACCTTAAATGATTGCTATAATTTAGTTAGTCCTGGTACATTGGACATCACTACGAATGCACCTTCAGCTAATAATACATTGAGTATTGTAAGCGAGGCACCTAGTATCAACTCAATTGGCAATGATGTGAACAATGCTTTTGTAACAGCATTGAGTTTTAATATGATCGATGGAGGAGTAGACGGAGCTAATACCAGATTGTCCGGATTTACAATAAGTGCTGGAGCTGGAGATTATTTTGAGAGCCAAACGACTCCGATATTATGGTCGGAGGTCATTGCTTCCGCAGAATTTCGAAACACTACCACTAACGTTTCCAAAGTAGCCACTATTTCAGGCACTGATAATGAAATTTCAGTAACTATTGGTTCAAGCGAAAATAATAATACTAGCAGCTTTGGTTATATAGCAGATGACGGAACCATCAATATGGAACTTCGAATAAAGCTAAGAGATGATATTTCAGGAATTCAGATAGATAATAAGAATTTCTCCTTTGAACTTGATCCATCTAGTATAAGCTACTTTAATGATAAGTCAAGTACTTTCAGTTCAGGAACTATTACTTCAGACCCTAATAATAATGAAATAGTAGTAGAAGCCTCAAAGTTTACTTTTACTACTCAACCGCCAACTACTATTGATGCGGGAGAGAATATGCTGCCTAGACCAATATTTGAGGCTAGAGATGCCAACGATAATATCGATTTAGATTTTTCCTCAACTTTTGTGGTGAGTAATACAGGAGGTATTGATATGGGTAATGCGCCAACTGCTGGATTTACAAATGGTGTCCATACCTTCCCAAATAATTTTAATTATCAAGGCAGCGGTAATGGTAGACTTACAGTTACCTCAGGCGGAATAAGCGGTACTTCAGGGCCAGTAACAGTGGTGCCTACTTCCGCATTTACTGAATTAACTACTGGTTTGAATGCTGGTATTTTGAAAAGTGAGGCGGAATCATCGAATCAGGCTGTTCTTGGGTTTAGTATTGAGGTATTGGGAACAAATACATTTAATCAGCTTGTGATAAATATAGATGAGCCACTTAGCAATAAAGTGGACAATGTTAGACTAGTGAGATCTAGTGACAACAACTACGATGGCATTGGTTCTGAAACACTTATAACAAGCACAGTAAATATCGGAGCAGGAACTATTACGTTCACAGGTTTTACTGAAGATTTTGACTCAGAAGTAAAAAATTATTTTATAGTAGTTGATGTGGATAATTCAGTAAGTGATTTAACGGATCCATTAACTTTTAGCCTTGATGAGACAGACATTTCCTTCGCGTCAACTATAAGTAAAGGCTCACTAGCAGCATCACGATTATATAATTTTGAGGACGAAATTAGACCTAGTATTGAACCGGAGATCGTAGCTAGTCCAACATTATTATCTGATAGTGATGCCGATGATGTAAATCCAGCCATAACCTTCACGCTTACTTATGATGAAGCGATGGATCCAACTATTAGCCCAAGCCTAACTTTTCCTACGACTGGGGAAAACCCTGGCACATCTTTGGTATATCTTGCGGGAAGTAGTGAATGGTCTGATGGTAATACAGTTTTTACTGCTGTTTATAGGCTAAATGATAATGGAATTGATATTCGAGATATTGATGTGAGAGTATCCGGAGCTGATGATCGATCTGGTAATTTGCAAAATGTGTATGATGAAGCAGATGTATTTGGCATTGATACTGAAAACCCGACTGTTGAAATATTAACAACAAGTCCAACTTTACTGAACATAGACAACAATATTTTGACGCTAACGGCTACTTTTAGCGAGCCGATGTCCACTTCGGCTGGGGCAACTCCTAACTTTACGATAAGTAATAATGCCCCGGCTAGTTTCACGGAAAATGGAAATGGTACTTGGTCTGACGGCAATACAGTCTACACTCAAAGCTTTATTCAGACAAGTACTGTGGAGGTTACTCAAGCGGGCATTAATATTGAAGTCTCCGAAGCAGAGGATGTGAATGGCAATATCTCGGTTGCGAATACTTCAGACAACTTTGCCATAGATACTGAAAGACCTAGAATTGAAGAGATTACTTCTCCAAATGATGATATACTTTACGGTCCAGGAGCTGAAATTATTATAGTGGTAAAATTTGATGAAAATATTGAGGTAACGGGAGCTCCATTCCTTACCTTAAACACTGGCGGTGGCGGAACAGCAGCTTTTGAAAGTTTTTCGGGAAGTGTTGCAACATTTAAATACACTGTTGGAGCAGTTGGCTCCGGACAAAACACCTTAGACTTGGATGTTAGTGGAGTCACATTAGATGGAGGATCAATTGAAGATGTGAATGCAAACGATGCGGTGCTGGATTTGCCTGATCCTGCTGACCGACTTCAAAATAATTCGGGCATCAGTGTAGATACCGAGCCTGCTGTTATCACAAATGTTACCGCCACTACAGATAATGGTTTCTACAATGAAGGAGATATCATTGACATTACCATAACATTTGATGAACCAGTAACCGTAGGCGGTGCACCTACTTTGGCACTAAACTCTGGAGGGTCGGCAACCTATCATAGTGGTTCCTCTACCTCTACTTTAACTTTTAGATATACGGTACTGGCTGGTCAAAATGCTGCGGACTTAAATTATAATGCGACTAACAGTTTAACTCTTTCAGGTGGAAGTATAAAGGATAATGCACAAATTAATGCAATATTGACCTTGCCGGCCACCACAGCAGGCACTTCATTAGGTGGAAATAAAAACATCACAATTGATACTGTAGATCCTTTATTGGCAGGGACACCATTTAGCCCTAACACCGGAACTTTAAATGTTTCTCAAACTTTCACCTTTGCAATAAGCTTGAATGAAGCGGCTTTGGGAGCAGGATCAAGCAATATAAGACTAAAAGAACTGGAAACAGGAGATGTAGTGACGACCCTTGATGGCTCGACTGCTTTTACAAACGCTCCGAATGCAACACTTAATTTTGTCAATTTAGATGCTTTCATTCAGGATTCAACTGAATATTATTTTGAGTTTGATGCGGGTGCTATAACTGATAGAGCAGGAAACCCATTTGCTGGATTTTCTTCAAGTGGGGATTGGAACTTTACTAGTGCAGGTCCTGCAAGAATATCCGATTTTTCAACTGGAGCTTGCGTTGGCGAGGAATTTACTATAGGAGGGAAATATTTCACTGGGGTTACTCAAATAGTAACTGGAAATAGTGGTGATTCAACTTATTACAATATCGGAGACAATGATTTCGAAATTTTGGACGATGAAAATATTAGATTCAATGTGAAGATTGAAACCTATTCTGGAAAAATTGTCCTTAAGAAAATAAGCGGTGAAAGTGGGAATACGAGAGATTTCAAGAGTATTTCATCAGAGGATATTGTGGTCGGACCAAGCTCAGCACAATTTGAGATTGTTAGTAATGAATTTGTCTGCGATGTAAGTGCAGGAGGATCTCAAGATGAAGCTGAATTAAGAATTAATGTTGTGGGAGGATCAGGGGTATATAAAGTGATCTATAATAATGGAGAAGAAGATATTACCATTGAGGAATATACGAGTGGAAATACGTTTTTTGTGGATCCTCCAGAAGTTGGCCTCAATAATTATACATTGGTGTCAGTAACCGATACAGACGAGGAGTTATTAACTTGCTCAGCTCCAAACCTAGGCACTCCAGTAGTTGTCGAAGAGTTTCAACGATCTGTCGTTGAAGCTGGTGGCGGTAGTACCGATCCTGATTTAAATATTGGTTTAATTCAGATATGTGCGGCCGATACTGAGATTGTAGATTTTTCTGACCCCGCAATTGTGGGAACAGTGGCAAGTATCGTAGGGAGTGAATCAGCAGGAACTTGGACTATTGTTGGTGGAAATGCAAGTTCAGGTGGTTTCAACGAAAGTAGAACCATGAAATCGACTACTACTACTCGACCTACCTACTATATTAGTTTGGACGATGCCATTAGAGGTCAAGTTATTCTCGAATTAACATCTGATGATCCAGGCGGGAATAATCCATGTGCGCCAGCTTCAGACAGAGTGGTGATTAGATTTATTAACTCTTTACAAGCTAATCCTGCCCAATCAACTGTTTCTATTTGTAAAATAGTTGAAGATTCAGAGGAATTAGCCATTACGCAGCTTGATGCTGTATTAGCAGATGGTACAACAGAAATTGAATGGAGTAGAAATGATTTATATAATGAAGAAGGCGCAGAGTATGACAATTCATGGGGATTTGCTGACACAGAAGATGCCAGTACTTTTACTTTAACTACTAATAATCCTCAAGCATACTATAAAGCTAGTCCATTGGAGCTTGCCAATGACTTTGCAAGGCTTCGGGTTTTAGCTACTGACGGATTTTGTGGTGAGCCAGGTGATCCAGTTGGGATGGATCTTATTATCAATGATGTGCCTGCTCCAGAGAAGTCAAATTTACCAAATGTGAATCCGCAAAATGTATGTTCAGGGGATGAAGGCATCATTTTCGGAATGAATACCTCATCCAATAATGCAAGATTTATTTGGGAGCTCTCAAATTCAGACGAAGGTTCAATTACAGAGGGAGATATAAGTACTATTAACTCACCTTCAGTTGAGGATGGAATTTATCTTTCAATTATAGAACTTGCTTTTAGAGAAGTAAATGAGTTTACAAGTGATACTTTAATAGTAAGAGAAATCAGGAATGGTTGTTTAAGCGAGCCTGATTCTTTCTTCATAAACATAGCGCCAACCCCAATAGCCGAGATTTTAACAGGGCCTTCTGCAAGTATCAATAACACTACCACAAGATTAGAACTGACGGGTCAAGGTGGTTATGAGGAAGCTTTGGAAGAAGGCGGTATTTTTGAAGGACAAGGCGTATTTCAGGGAAGCAATGGAAATTATTTCTTAAATACTACTGAGTTAATGCCAACAGATATCACTAATCCTGATGATAACTATACTTTAACCTACACATATACTACGGAATTGGGCTGTTCAGCTTCCACAAGCGTAGAGTTTGACGTATTTAATGCAGATAATATCTTTGCTGGATTAGACCCTCAGTATTGTGAATTAGACTCATTGATAGAAATAACGGTTAATAATATTATTATTCCGGATGGGTTTATTGTAACAGATATTTTCGGGCCTGGAATTTCAAATTTTGAAGTGGAAGAAATTAGAACAGATACTTCTTTAAATATCTATACAGCATTATTTAATCCTAAAGCAGCTTTGGATTCGGGGCAGAATCTTAATTTAGCTAATGTTTTGGTGGGCTATGCCACTCAAGATACTGTAAATAATATAACAAATGAAGAAGCAGGTTCACAAGGAGTTATAGTTAATGCCCTACCACAAACAGATCCAACAGGTCTTGCTGGCTCTTATTGTGCTACTGATGGCAATGCTCAATTATCCAAGGGAATATCAAACCCTAATTCAGAGTTCAGTTATTCAGTTATTACGCAGGGTCTTCCTACTAATTTGCTTCGATTGGATACGACTAACGGTAATTATGTACTAGCGCCATCTATACTGTACGATAGTTTGTTTGACAATAATATCAGTGCTGTAGAAGTTGAGCTTTTATATACTTACCGAGATTTAAATGGCTGTGAGAATTCTGAAGTTTTATCCACAGTGATAAATAGACAACCAGCTCAGCCTACATTTGACAATACTAATTTCTGTATTCTCAATGGAGAAATCCCTGAAGCAACTGTGAATAATCCAACTGCTTCTGCAGGAGAGATTCTATGGTATTCAAATCAGAATCTGGTAGGCGAACCTTTGGAGATAGGTAGTACTTATACTCCTTCAGCAACTGTAGTTCAAAATAATACTACTCAACTTTTTGTAGTAAGAAGGGCTGACAACTGTATTAGCGAAGTAACTACGGTTACTTTCAGAAGACAAATTGACCCTTCATTTGCCTGGGATAAATCTGTAAATAGTGAAGGAGGAATTACATTTACTGGAATTGATGCTCAAGCTGGAATAGCATCAGTAAACTGGATAATAAAGAAAAAAGGAGCAAGCATACCCTTAGTTGACAGTACTTTAGCAGCTGGAAATTTAACTTTCGATCAGGATTTTAGTCAATCAGGAGCCGGTATTTATGAAGTAACTTTTAGAATTGAAAGCCAATTTGGTTGTGTAACTTCTAAAACCGATGATGTTACTGTTTTATTGGAAGCTCCAAAAGCCAGCAATTACATTTATGACTTTAATGAAACTAATGATAACTGGATTACTAGTGGGGAAAATAGTTCATGGGAATTGGCTGAGCCTGAGGTTGGTTTTGATAATGAATCAGCATTTTGGGTTACCAACGCTTCTGGAAATTATAATCCAAATGAAGACTCTTATGTTTACTCGCCCGAATTTGATTTGAATGATGTAGATAGACCTGTAGTTAGTTTTGACCTATGGCTAAATACAGTTAGTTCAGATGGTTTAGTAATAGAATATTCAACTGATGAATTTAAAGTGGAAGATGATGAAAAAGTTTGGACAAAGTTAGGTGCAGAGGGCTCTGGTTTAAATTGGTACAACACTAATAATTTAAGTAGCATTGCCTTTTTTGAAGGCTGGTCAGGTATTTTTGACCTTGATGATAGTAGCATGAAATTAAATTGCAAGCATTCGCTAGATCCTGTTTTAAATGATAATCAAAGAAATAAAGTAATTTTTAGATTTCATTTCAAGTCGATTAACTCCAGTCCGACAGATGGCGTTGCCTTTGATAACTTCAAAATTGAAAGCCTCAATAGAAATGTTTTGGTAGAGTATTTTGGCGATTACACTAGTGATAACGATGTACGGGAAATGAATACAATTAACCAGGAATTTAACACAACTGGAGGGTTTTCCTGGATCAATTACAGAATAAATCAAGAGGATACTTTATATAAACAACAATCTTCTCCTATGCTTTCAAGAATGTATTTTTATGATGCCTATGATTTAGAGGATCAGTTTTCAACAGATGGCGAGATTCGAGAATTTAATTTTTCTGGAGATAATGGTGATGCAGGATCTAACGATTTAAGTAGAACCAGATTATTTAGTAGCCCTATAAATTTCGATCTTCTTGATGTCAGTGTAGATGAAGATGAATTAAAAATAGATGTTAGCTTCGAATCCGTTGAGCCAATTGAGGAAGATGTTAATTTATACATTGCAGTGCTGCAAAAAGAAATCAGCGGATCTATTGAAGGAGTGACCTACTATAATGTTTTACGCAAATTATTACCTGGGAATAGCGGAATTGACGTTTCAGGAACAAGCGGACAGCAAACCGTTACGTTCAAAGCCACTAGCCCTTCGGATGAAGCCCCATTAGCCGTAGTAGCCTTTTTGCAAAATGTAGATACGCGTGAGGTGCTTCAATCAGCTTATATTGATGGCTTCCCAGAACTTTCCTTCTCCATTATAACTGCAAATGAGAAGGAGTTAAATAATTTGGATATTATGCTATTTCCTAATCCGGCCCGTGATTTCTTGAACATTCAATGGAACACTCCGCTTCAACAGCAAGCTAAAGCCAAAGTGATTGACATAACCGGGAAAATTATAAAAGAATTCAACTTAGAAAAAGGAGAGCAATATTATGAGCTGAATACTTCTCCATTGAAAACAGGAATGTATAATCTAATCCTAAGCAACCAAGAAGGTGAGCAAAAAAGGTTAAAATTTGCCGTAACCAACTAAAGGCTTCATCCTCAATTCTTTTCCCAAAGGGAAGGAGGCTTAGCAGGATGGGTAGTTTTGATTTCTGAGTGCCCCACCTATCAGATAACATAAGGGTCAGACGGTGCAAACCGTCTGATCCCTAAGCTTTATGACTTCTGATGATAGATATCTGCTAATAATTCGTCCCGATTAAATTCTAGCGCCCACTCAAATTTTTAACATTTCCTTTTGAAATTTCCCCAAAACCCATACTTTTGGATTTAAAATAAATGTAGAAGCAACCAAAACATCCCCAGTCATTAAATTTCAACCAAAACCATATCCGCTAGCGCACGCGTGCCGCGTGTGCTTATTCAACAAGCTAACTGGAGCTTCCAACTCCTGCAACATTGCCCAAACGCTAGCGCGAGCTGGAAGCTCGTGCTTTAATTTACAATTTGCTAAGCAAATCGTATTCTCCAGCTCAACCAAAATGCTAGCGCACGCGTGTCGCGTGTGCTCATTCAGCAAACTACCTTCTATGATGGCGCGCGTTGCGAAGCAAAACGCGTGTTTGATTATATTCTTGATTTTAAGTGTTTCAGCATCAGGTCAAAACGCTTCCAATCCCATCCAGGTAACCTCCAACCTCACCCCTCCCTACACTCTTTACCTGTCCGACTATAGCGATGCCAACCAAAATAAATGGAACATCCAGCTGCTACTCAAAGATTTCACCAAGACCAATTATCAAGCTAAATTAAGGATCACCATAGAAGGAGCTGGAATCAGATTACGTACCAGACAAGCTTACAGCCCCGGCCCCATCACCCTCGATCCCGGATTGCCTTACCAAGTAGATGCCACAGATTTAAGCCATTACCTCAACATCCAAAACATGGAAGTCAGCGGCATCAACCGAAACCAATTGGCCTCCACCCAAAAACTGCCCGAGGGATTTTATCAATTCAAGATAGAAGTGCTGGATTATAACCGAAATAATAGAGTCAGCAATATCGGCACTTCCATGGCTTGGCTGGTGCTCAATGACCCGCCACTGCTGAACCTGCCCTTTGAAGAAAAACTCCGCATCCAAGACCCACAGCAAATACAGTTCCAGTGGACACCAAGGCATACCGCCTCCCCTAACAGTGCCTTTGAGACAGAGTATATATTCAAGCTTTGGGAAATATGGCCAGAAGACAGGGATCCCAACGAAGTGGCAAGGACTACCCAACCCTTATTCGAGACTACCATCACGACCAGCAGTTATTTCTATGGATTGAACGATGCTATGCTTATCCCCGGCAGGAGCTATGCCTGGCAGGTACAGGCGGTCAACCTCAATGGAAGGGACTTATTTAAAAATCAAGGCAATAGCGAAGTCAAATCCTTTAAATACGGGGACGAATGCCTTCCCATCGGCAATTTGGGTGCAGAAGCACTGGGCACCGACCGCATCCGCATCACTTGGGAAGGTGGCTGGAACCACAATCGCTATGTGGCACAGCTAAGGGAGACAGGAGAAGAGCAATGGATTAGTTATGGCACCAACATAGAGACCCAAGTAGTGTATGACCTAAAAGCCGATACTGAATACCAGATCAGGGTAATCCCTACTTGTGGCGCCATAGAGGGCACTACAGAAAACACCCTTACCCTGTCCACCCCCGAACAGGAAATACAGGACTTTGACTGCGGAGCGGAACCCAATATGCCCACCATAGAAAATAGGGAACCGATAGCATCTTTAAGCCCTGGAGATCGAATTACAGCAGCGGGCTTCACGGTCATCTTAACGGAAGTGATCAAAAACGGGGACACCTACACGGGCATGGGCCTGATAGAAGTACCCCTCTTCAACTCTGCAAGAGTAGAAGCCATGCTGAACAACATAGAAGTCAATACCGACAAGCAATTGATAGGCGGGAACGTGGAAAGTACCCTCAATCCAAATGGCCCTTTCATCTTGGACATGGATACAGAGGAAGAGCTGAGTGAAGAAGGAACAGGTAATCAACAGGAAGGTGAACAGGACAGCTTTGATGAGCTGCCCGAACCCGACATAGATATTGAAGGTGAAATAGAGGATGTGATAGTGGACGAGGATACGGGCGTGATCACGGTAATAGATTCAGACGGAAACGAAACAGAACTCGATCCCGAGACAGCTGATGAAAATGAGGATGGGAATATAGTGATAGCGGATGAGAAAGGGAATGTTTGGGTGGTAGATGAGGATGGGGAAGTGAGTGGGCCGCATCAACCCAATCCCTCAAATCCGGATGCTTTGCCCGAAGATGAACCCATCGACTTTATCGTAAGCTTTAAAGCAAACGAAAACCAGCAATATGGTTTTGATAGGAAACAACATGAAGTACTTTCCTCTGAATATGATCAAATAGAACTCAATGGAGAAGTATATCATATTCCATGGAAATCCATTAAAATGGGTTCTACCGATCCTATAACAGCAGAAATTATAGGGAAAGATGAATTCCATGAAGGAATAGCCTTTAAAAACCTATCCAATAATCTAGGCACTGGGCCTTCGGAAGTTGAAACAGAAAAAACCATTACCGTACAGACTTCCACAGAAGAGGAAGAGATCATCGCTTACGTATTGCAGGAAACCACCAATGAAGAAGGCGAGACGGAGGAAGAAAGTATTCCAGTAGGCAAGCTTAAGGTACAGCAATATGAGCTGATCAGGAAAAACATTGTGCTGGTACCGGTCAATGATGCACAAATACCACAGGCATCGTCATTACAGGATGAACTGAATGAAATATACGGACAGGCCGTAGCTGAATGGGAGGTAAGTACAACGGATCCTTACGAAGTTTCAAGCGAAACATTGGAAGAATTGAACGATGGCGAAAGCGGTGTATTTGCCAGCTTTGCACAGAATATGCGACAGTTCAACAGGGAATATAAGCGCAGCAATGATAATTTTGACAGGGATGCCTACTACGTATTCATAATTGAAGGGGATTTTTATGACAAGGCAGGTTTTATGCCCTTCAAAAGACAGTTCGGTTATATTTACAAAGATAAAACAGAAAACCTGACCAAAACCATAGCCCACGAGCTGGGCCACGGAGCCTTTAGGTTAAGACATACCTTCAGCGAAGAAGCCTTCATAGCCAATCAAAACAATACCGACAACCTGATGGACTACCGCCCCGATGGCACCGATCTCTACAAACACCAATGGGATTTGGTTCATGATCCAGAGAGTATGATTGGGTGGTTGGAAGATGATGAGGAGGGGGAGATGGATATATATTGTGAGACTTTAATAATCGATAAGTTACGAGAAATACATTCAATGAATCAGGAAGAAAGCGAAACATTAACCATACGATGGGCTGATGATATGGAATGCGATTTAAATGGGATAAAACTGGATGATGAGATAATTATTGACCGTTTAATATATGAATTACCAATGAGTTCATTCGGTGATGAGTTAAGCTTTAATTCACGCACTTACTTAAAAAGTAATTTAAAAGAATATAAAGGAGAGGAGGACGATTTCGTAAAATACGAGTTTGGAGACTTTGAAGATGAAGATTATCCCATAACAATGTTAACTATTATTATCTATAAATTTCAAGAATCTGAATTTGAAAGTTATTTGTTTCCAAAAATCACATCTAATGGTGCCGTAAAAATTGTCACCACAAAAATTGATGAAAATGCAATTAATACTATTAGTAGTTTTAGTATTGATAATGGCACTCATACGGGATATTTTATAGAAAGAGGAGCCGGTACAGACATTCAAGAAAGACAGAGTGGAAGTGGTAAACGAATTCCCGCAAATACATATGAATTAGTTTTTAATGATTGCGTTAAGTATTATGATGAATTGGGAAAAACTAGAAGAGGTAATTGTGCAAATGAGTTCCGCATTATGACGACTCCTGAAAAATCTGGTTCTAGATCTGGTGTTCTTATCCATATTGGAACTGACTATAATGATATTACAGGTTGCTTAATTCCAGTTACAACCTATAACACTAGCCAACAGGATGTCTATATAAATGGAGAGTTATTAAATCTTTCTATATTTAGTTCAGCAGGAACTTCTGGCACAGCGCAGAAAAATTTGTTTGATTATATTGATAAAAAAAGAAAAGCGGCTGAAAAATCCAATTTGGATTTTAAAATTGAAATAACAATAAATAGATAAATATGAAAACGATTTGGTTAACATTGCTTATGATATTTTTTTTCTTCATTTGCACTGCTCAGAATGATAAATCTGATAGCTTACGGTACGGAGGTGTCAATAATAGTCCTGTTATTGACCCAGATTTTGCAAAGGGTAGTGATGAAATTAAAAGAGCTATTTCTGAAGACTTGAATTATTTAAATTTGTATGAATATGCTCATTCTTTACCTGAATTATATGAATTGTTTGATAGTGGTGTTATAAATATGAAGGATTGGAAGAGTTATTTGTATGGATTGAAAAAAGAAACTTACTCTTATATGACTGATACTGTTCAGGCTATTTGGGCAGTAGAATATTTGGGGCTAATTCCACTTCAGACAGAATTTTTTCTTGCGTCATTAAATAAAAGCATATTGTTGAAAGAGAAATATCCTAAAATCTATGATAATTTGATTAGAAATACCCCACAAATGAAAGGATTAGGTTATAAAGAGTATAATTATGATTCATTAGTTGTCATAAGTGACATAAAGGGAGAAAATACATTTTGGTTTTTTCTCCAACTGGAAGATTGTCGTTTATTTGAACTATTAGAAAATAGGTATAACAGGAAAGATATTCTAATACTTGGAGGTCTTAACGAATTTTCAAGCACTTATAAAACTCCCTTTTATTTGCAAAAAAGAAAATGGCAAAGTATTCAGAGGCGTTTGAGGGAATCAGAAAATGATTTCTGTATAAAGTTTGCAGAAAACATGAAAAATGTAACAATCTTTATTAATGATAACGATAGAAATTATTTTTCAGGATCGGAGGGTACAGATAGGAACAAGTTAAAGGAGTTTTGAATTATTCCAAACTATTATCCTACTCTAAGATTCTTTTTTGCAAAGCAGTGTGCTTTTAATGTCATTTATTTGAAAAAATAATGCCTTTATTTAACCGTTCTCAATTTTCGTTAATGAGATTTTGATACTCAAACGGTCTAATGAATATTTATATTACCATGTCAAGCATGGCGTTAACGGTGTTAGTCGAATCATTTCGTAAAGCCCATCAGACTATATCATTAAAGCACAATGAAACGTCAGAAAAAGGTGAGTGGGGTGGATCCTATAGCTATAAGTATGATGGTATGCATTTTGGTCTAAAAACATCATTTATTAAAGCATTGACAAATAAATAATATGAAAAAACTACTTTTAGTTATGTCTTTTCTTTTTTTTACCTTAAATCAGGTTGACGCTCAGACTATTGAAGAGATTGATAGTTTGAGGAAAAATATTTCAGAAAATTTAGATCAGTTCGAATCTTTAGAATATTCAAAAAAAGAAATTTCCAATTCAGATGCAGTAATATTTGACACTTTGTGTTTTTACTATGAAAAAGACAAATTAGTTTATATTGGAAAGAAGGAAACATCACATACTTTTCATATAACAGGGGATGCAGTTGATATTACAGAGCTTTATTTTTTAGATGGTCAAGTGGTATTCAGAAGGAATTTTAGTTATCAGTTTGTTGACCCACAATGGGATAAAGAACCAGAATTGAATAAGACTAAAGTACGTGTATTTGAATCAACTCGTAGATATTATTCATTAAATGGCTCGGCAATAATGGACTATGAAAGTCGTGAAGCAGAAGGAAAATATGAAAATCGGTTTACTTTAATTGATAATATTCCATTAAAGGAGATAAGACGATTGATTTGGACAGATCGATGTGATGAATGTATTGAGGATGATTATTTGAGTATTTACCGTAAATTATTGAAAGGTGAAGGTATATATTAATAAAACAGTATTTTTAAATCAATTATATAGTATAATTTCAATACTTTAAAATTTTACTGAAAAAGAAATTTGTAATTCTCTTATTATCAGCCCCATGAAACCCCTCCTAACCATAACCCTACAATTCATTGCCTTCGCAATATTAGCACAATCCCCAGTAGCTACCCTCCATCAATACTTCCAAGAAGCCAAAAACGGCAGCTATGCCACAGCACCGCAAAGCCTTTTTGATGAGAGAAATGATTTTGATGCTTTGCTTTCCGAACTGGAAAAATATCAATCCGATAGTGTGAGGAGAATTCGCTCTAAAGCTTACAATTTAAGCAGTCGGTTTGCTCAGATTTCTGAGGACGAGTCCTTAAAACAAACAGCAATCAACCAGCAGATTAGTGCGCTTCAAGATAGGGATAGAGGAATAGCAGGCAATGCCATTGGGGCTTTAGCAAATTTCAGGAATACAACCTTTACCGAAAATCAAAAATCTGAAATTTTAAGCCTTTTAAATGAAGAAAGCCCTCATTTTAATGAGTTTGTCAAACTTATTGGCTTTCTACAAATCGAAGGCGCTCAAGCACGGCTTAAAAACTTATTGGCGGTCAAAAGTAATCCCATAAGCCGCTGGAATATCAGATTGGCATTAGCCCGAATGGGAGATGAAAATGCTATCGATTACATCAGCAAAAAATTACAAAATGCCCCCATCAATGATGCTTTTGCTTATGATATTGCGCCCGCTTTGGTTTACACTCGCCAGCCTGAAATAGTTGATTTTCTGGAAACGCAAATCCAATCTGATGAAGCGAATTGCAGTGTAGCCAATCCCGACAGCAATCAGAAAATAAGTTGCGCTTACCGAATTATGGAAGCTATGGCTCCTGCAATTGACAATTTTCCGATTCCTACTGATGAGTTCGGAGAGTTAATGGCTGATGATTATGAAAAAGCTCTACAAGACCTGAGAAAATGGTTTAATGAAAATGAAACCTATGGCTTCAATAATGAAGTTTACTGATAAAGACTCATATATTCTAATCCTGCCTAAGCTCCATATTAATTCCTACATATCACTACATTCCACACCATAGCTGGCGCAAGCGTATCGCTTGTATCCATTTTCGTAAGCAAAAGCAGTAGAAACAGCTCAAAACACATTGAAGCTAGATCCCATGTCACGCTAACTTGACAACCTCCGCACTTCAAAACATGCAAACCAATTAACCTCAAAACCTCACTACTCATCAACTTCCAAACCTATTCCATCGAAATCAAATAAATTCCTTTTTATAAACTGTTTGAAAGCGTAATTTTACATATTATAATGCACATTATGGAATATTGGTTTGCCATTTACACGAAATCCAGAATGGAGAAGAAGGTTGCAGATAGGCTTGCCGATCAGCATCTAGAAGTCTATTGCCCAATCCAAACGGTGCTAAGGCAATGGTCCGACAGAAAGAAAAAAGTAAAAGTAGCCGTGTTCCCCTCTTATGTTTTTGTAAAGTTTCACGATGACCATGAGCGTTTGCGAATATTGCAAACTCCCGGGGTGGTCAATTTCGTACGTTATTTGGGAGCAGATGCTAAAATCCGACCAATTGAAATTGATGCTATACAAAATTTGTTAGGAGAGTATGAAGAAGTGAGTGTTGAGCCGATTGAAAAAGGCGATAAAGTCCAAATACAGCACGGAAGTATGAAAGGCCAGGAAGGTAAAGTCATTATAGCGCAAAAAGACAAAGTAATTGTATATATTGAAAGTTTAGGTTTAAGTTTAAAAGCAGAAGTTAGTAAAGCAAAGGTGAAAAAAGTAGGGAAAGAAGAAGACAATAAAAGTGGGAAATACCATTTTTGATGGAGTTACTGCAATAGCGCAAGCGTCCGCTTGTGCTGGTTTGCAGATAGTGAAAAGCTTGTTTTGTGGAGATAGCTGGTCCAAGCGGACGCTTGAACCATTGCAAGGAGGATTTTAGCGCATTTGGTCAGACGGTTAAAACCGTCTGACCGATAAGGTAGAAAAATAGAGATTAATTCTCTGCTGGCGCGTGTTCCCAAACGCATGCCTACTATCAGCTCGCTAAGTGCCAGAAATGGGACTGAAAGGGCGGAGCCGTCTATAGTTAATAATTAATAATTTTAGAATTAAGAATTAGTTAATAGCACTGAATTATCATCGCTTTTTAATTTGATATCGTATTCAGCAATAGCGCAAGCGTCCGCTTGTGCTGGTTTGCAGATAGTGAAAAGCTTGTATTGTGGAGATAGCTGGTCCAAGCGGACGCTTGAACCATTGGAGGATCGAGAGCCTGAAGCGGTCTGACGGTTACAACCGTCTGACCGATAAAGTAGAAAAATAGAGATTAATTCTCTGCTGGCGCGCGTTCCCAAACACATGCCTACTATCAGCTCGCTAAGTGCCAGAAATGGGACTGAAAGGGCGGAGCCGTGTATAGTTAATAATTAATAATTTTAGAATTAAGAATTAGTTAATAGCACTGAGTTGTCATCGCTTTTTAATTTGATATCGTATCCAGCAATAGCGCAAGCGTCCGCTTGTGCTTAATCTGCGGTAAGCGGTAAAATAAATATTAGCTTATTCAAATGAATACACATGAAAAGCAAGAAAAGTTGCTAAATGAAGCTTATAATTATCTTTCTTATCTTGAATCACAGGGCGAGGATAATGTCTTCATAAAAGCATCTGAGCAGAGTTTAAATAGAGTTTGGGATAATACAGAAGATGACATCTACAATCAATTCGTGCAGTAGATAAGTTTTAAGATTCAATATTTATTTTCAGTTATAAAATTTTAACTTTCATCTAAAATGACCTCCGAACAACTATATTCTAAACTTGGCGCATTAAAAACTGAATTGAAAGAAAAATATTCAGTTGAGCAATTAGCCATTTTTGGTTCTTATGCTAAAGGTATGCAAAAGCCTGAATCGGATATTGATATATTAGTATCATTTCAAAAACCCATTGGGTGGTCATTTTTTGATCTACAAGATTACTTAGAAGATCAATTAAGCAAAAAAGTAGATTTAGTAACTCCTAATGCATTAAAAGAGTTTATCAGGCAAAATGTACTTGATGAAGCGCATTACCTATGAAAGCAAAACAAGCCAAAGGCTTGAGGCAACTCTCGCAAAGCCGCAGAGACGCTAAGGCCTCGCAGAGAAATGGAAAATAGACATAGATGTACACTAAAGATAGATTGTAAGCATTATTAATTTCAACCTTTTTTTTTAACGTTGCGAAAAACTCTGCGTCTCTGCGGCTCCGCGAGAAAATTTAGAGCGCAAGCGACCAGAAGAATCATTTCCACAAGAGATTAAACCTAGCGAGAAAACCAAAACCCAAAGATAAAATGATCGAAAACCAAATTACCCAAAAAATACTCGATTGCAGTTTCAACATCCATAGCAAATTAGGTCCAGGATTATTCGAATCAGTATATGAAGAAGTTTTAAGCTATGAACTGGAAAAAGAAGGTTTAGAAGTAAAAAGGCAACCCATTATTGCAGTTTATTGGGACAATCATCAAATGGATTTAGGATTTAAAGCCGACTTGATAGTCGAAGATAAAGTAATTGTAGAACTAAAATCAGTCGAATCCTTACAAGCAGTTCATAAAAAGCAATTGTTGCCTGTTTAAAGTTAACTGGAATTAAATTAGGCTTATTGATGAATTTCAATGAAAATATGTTGAAAGACGGCATCAAAAGAATAGCCAATGGTTTATAATTCCTCGCTGGAAAATTCTTTCGGCTAAAGCCGATGGGCAACTCTCGCCAAGCCGCAGAGACGCTAAGGCATCGCAAAGAATATTTTATTTTTAACGTTGCGTAAAACTCTGCGTCTCCGCGGCTCCCGATTAAAATGCGGGACAGGTTCCGCGAGAAATATTAAAAGCCTTAGGCTTTCATCCTTTTTCGGCTAAGCCGAAAAGAAAAATAAGCAAGCCAAAGGCTTGAGGCAACTCTCGCTGAGCCGCAGAGCTCGCGGAGGCCTCGCAAAGAAAATTTAAAAATAATTTAAAGGAGTTAACGAGATTCATAAATTAAATAAATAAAACTAACGTTGCGTAAACTCTGCGTCTTCGCGGCTCCGCGAGAAATATTAAAAGCCTTAGGCTTTCATCCTTTTTCGGCTAAGCCGAAAAGAAAAATAAGCAAGCCAAAGGCTTGAGGCGACTCTCGCCAAGCCGCAGAGACGCTAAGGCATCGCAAAGAATATTTTATTTTTAACGTTGCGTAAAACTCTGCGTCTCCGCGGCTCCGCGAGAAAACTAAAAGCCTTAGGCTTTCATTATGGCTCTGCGAGAAAATTTAGAGCGCAAGCGACCAATAAACCCTAACTTCGCGAGATAATAAACAAAACATGACAGACACCGCCATCAGCGTACAAGGCTTAGGCAAGCACTACATCATCGGCCATAAAAAAGAAGGAGACTTCCGCCATGCCATCGGCAACAAACTGAAGAACATCTTCAAGCCCGATGCCAGCGAGAAAGAAGTCTTTTGGGCATTGAAAGACATCAACTTTGAAATCAAACATGGCGAGGCAGTAGGGATTATCGGCAGAAACGGAGCAGGCAAAAGCACCCTCCTCAAAATACTCAGCCGCATTACCGACCCCAGCACAGGCCGCTTTGAAATAAACGGCAGAGTTTCCTCTCTACTTGAAGTAGGCACAGGTTTTCATGCAGAGCTTTCTGGCCGAGAAAACATCTACCTCAACGGCACCATTTTAGGCATGAAGCGAGCCGAGATCAGACAAAAATTTGAGGAGATAGTCGATTTTAGCGGAGTAGAAAAATTTTTGGACACGCCTGTTAAGCACTACAGCTCGGGTATGAAAGTACGCTTAGCCTTTTCAGTTGCTGCCCACCTGGAACCCGAAATTTTAATAGTAGATGAAGTATTGGCCGTAGGCGATGCCGAATTCCAAAAAAAGTGCTTAGGCAAAATGGATCAAGTAAGTAAAAATGAGGGAAGGACGGTGCTTTTTGTGAGTCATAATATGGGGGCGGTGCAGAATTTGTGTAGTAGAGGGATTTTGTTGAATACTGGTGGAATGGAAATAGATGATAATATTGAAAAGGTAGTAACACAATATTTAAGCAAGAATAAAATCCAGAATTTTCAAGAAGGAATTCAATACCGTACTGGTAAAGGTGATGTACAAATTATAGGCTTGAGATTTTTAGATGAAAATGATAATGAAATCGATGATGTAATTTGTGGACAAGATTTGAAAATTGAAGTTACTTATGAATCTAAATTTGAAGAAATTCATGAATTAATAATGGGGATTGTAATCAAAAATAGACAAGATCAATTTTTAACAGTACTTAATAACAAAATGAGTAATTATTATTTTAAAAATGCAAGAGGTAAAGGAAAATTGATTTGTGAAATTGAAAAATTACCTTTAATGACAGGAAATCATAGCTTAAACTTACATTTAATGGTTGGAGGTGATTCACAAGATAAAATAGAAGATATTAAAAATTTTAATGTTATAAATTCAGATTTTTATAACTCAGGAGTACCAAATTCGAATGGGAGACAAGGTATATATATTAATCAAAATTGGAAATTAGCAAATTATGGCAATTAGACTTATTGATGGGTCAGTTTTTTTACATATACCTAAAACAGGGGGGAATTGGGTTACTGAAGTTTTGCAAGAGCAAGGTCTAATCAAAGAATTTTTAGGACATAAACATTCAAATTGGTCAAGATTGTTGTTCTATGACCCCTTAAGCGAAAAACCAATTAAAAATATAATAAAACAAAGAGCTCATAACCGATATGATAGAATATTTAATAAGAAGAGTGTAGAAGAACAATATGAAGATTCACTACCTTTCGCGTTTTGTTTTGTTAGGGAGCCAAGTAAATGGTATGAGTCATGGTGGAAATATATGACAAATAGAGGATGGAATGAATGGGGGAAAGTGAATAGTAAAAGATATTGGCATCCAAATTCAATTCTGAATGGATTAGGTGATTCAGATTTTAATCAATTCATGATTAATGTTTTAAATAAAAGACCTGGTTATATAACAGAGTTATTTCATTCTTTCACAAATGAGGGGATTAATTTCATTGGAAAAAATGAAAATTTAAAAGAAGACCTTATTAAAGTTTTGACCCATCTAAATTTAAGTTTTGATGAGGATTTTATATTGAATTATAAAAAAGTAAATGAATCTCCTAATAAGTTAAAAGTAATTTGGGATCCAAAAATTAAGGACAAGGTTTTAGAATTAGAAAAATCAGCATATTTTCATTACGACTATTTAAATAGTACAGATAGTAAATTTAATCTAAAGCATCCAGCTATTCAAAAAGTTATTTAAAAAATGTTATTAAATATTGTACAGAAAATATTGAAAAGAAGAAATAAAACAATTGTCAAAAAGGAAGAAGAATACTATTATACAATTTATAATGGATTTAAAATTTATTCAAAATCTTTCAAGACATTTAAAAAAAATGGACTTTTCGATAAAATATTTAAGGATGAAATCTATAATTTTAAGAATACATCTGAATCTCCAAGGATTATTGATTGTGGGGCTAATATTGGATTAGCAACCTTATATTGGAAATATAAATATCCAGAGGCCTTTATTATTTGCTTCGAACCATCCAAGGAGGTCTTTCAAATACTAGAGAAGAATATTGAAGTAAATAATATTAAGAAAGTTGAGTTACATAATGTAGCTTTAAGCTCTATAGAAGGAGAGTTAGATTTTACCACGAATGAGAACTTGTCTGGCTCATTATTTTTAGGAAAAGATTTAGAAAAAAAATACAAAGTGAAATCTACACTTTTATCAAATTTTATAAATGAAAAAGTGGATATGTTGAAAATTGATATTGAAGGTGCTGAAATTGAAGTATTGCAAAATATTGAATCAAAATTAATTCATGTAGAAAATTTATTTCTTGAGTATCATTCTTTTATACAAAAGAACCAGCAACTGTCTTATGTGTTCAGTTTGTTGGAGAATAATAAGTTTAGATATTTTCTTGATGGTGAATATAGATTGAAAACCCCCTTGATTAATCAGAAAGTAAATTTAAGTCAGGATTTACAAATTGGAATATGGGCAAAAAAGTAAAATTAAAACCTTTAAATAAATCAGAAAAAGAATACTTAAACAATTGGAAGCT
>Ga0076930_100475_pt1 | contig 38627 bp, 29 predicted proteins | sample HotLakConsoUCCRE_FD_71149 | JGI IMG/M metagenome (GOLD analysis project Ga0076930, IMG submission 71149) | Hypersaline microbial mat communities from Hot Lake, Washington, USA - Hot Lake Consortium UCC-RE (version 3) (version 3) ...
AGTTCCCTCCGGCCTTGGCCAGCGCCGGAAAGGTGTTGGGGGCCGGCCTGGACCAGGTGGAGATGCAGGCATCCACGCCGTTCTCCAGCGCCCCGGCACCCAGGTACGCCCCCCAGGGCCAGCAGATCAGGTAGGTGTCCACCGGGCTTCCCTTGGGGTTCACTCCGGCGGCGCCGTATCCCCGCAGGCTGATGGGGCGGATGTACCCCTCCCGGAGCTCGTTGGCCCGAATGAGTTCATGGCACGCGTCCCGGAACTGCTCCACCGTGAAGCCGCTCTCCATCCGGTAGATCCGGGCCGAATCCCGGAACCGGCGCAGGTGTTCGTCCAGCCGGAAGATGGAGGGGCCTTCGGGGGTGTCGTAGCAGCGGATCCCCTCGAATACCGAGGATCCATAGTGCACCACATGGCTCATGACGTGGATCCGGGCCTCGTCCCAGGGAACGAGTTCGCCGTTCTTCCAGATCCATCGGGTCTCGGGGAAGGCCATGGTCGATCTCCTGTGGCTCAGTGGGAGCCGGGTCGTCCGGGGGCGTCTGGCGCCCGTCCGTCCTGCAAGGGTTGGATGTGGTCGGCCGGTACGGCGCCCGGCCCCGGGAGAGACCCCGGTCGTGCTCCGGATCTGCGAAGGAGGGATCCCCTCCCGCGGTTCCGGTCCTCAAGGGGGCGGCTCAGACGCCCCACATGTCCGCGTACTTCTCCAGTTCCCGGGCCTCCAGCGTGGTGGCGTGCTCCGCCTTGTCCAGCACCTGCAGGTAGGCCCTCACCGAAGCGGTCACCACGTCGGTGTCCGCCGCGTGCCCTGCGAAACTCCGTCCCCGGACCCGGGCCCGGAGGTTGGCTTCCCCCACCGCATCCCGGCCGGGGGTGGCTGCCCTGATCTGCAGATCCTCCAGCTCCATGACGGCGTCGGTGAGCTGGTCCACCGCGGCGAAGGCCGCCGCCAGGGGGCCGTCCCCCTCGGCCTGGGCCTCCCTGGTGGGGGTACCGTCCCGGATGAGGACCACCCTGGCCGACGACATGGCCGCCCCGCAGGTCACCTCCAGGAACTCCAGCTTCCACACCGAGGGGACGTCCGACCAGGTGCCATGGTGCAGGATGGCCAGCAGATCCTCGTCCAGGATCTCCTTCTTCTGGGTGGCCAGCACCAGCATGAGCCGGTGGGCCCGCTCCAGCTCGTCCTCCTCCAGCTCATAGCCCAGCGCCGCGTACCGATCCCGGAGGGCGTCCGGGTCCGCGCTGGTCCGAAGTCGGGGGTGGTCACCCGGGTGCCCCACCATGGCCGGGGACATCAGCGGGTAGGGAGCGCCGGGCTCCTCCTCCCGGGCACCCACTGCGAAGGCGCCGGAGCCCACCACCGCCTTGTTGGGCGGGGAGTGGAGACCGGTGAGGGCCGACAGGAAGCGGCACGCCCGGTGGATGTGGTTCAGGCGGACGCCGGTGTCGTGCCCCAGTCGCTCCCGACGGAGGTGGAGCGCCATGACCACCTCCTCGAGGGCGGCATTGCCGGCCCGCTCACCGATCCCGGTGAGGGTGCATTCCACCTGCCGGGCCCCGGCCTGTACCGCGGCCAGTGTATTGGCTACCGCCAGTCCCAGGTCGTCGTGGCAGTGGGCGGAGAGCACCGCCCCGGAGAGGGACGGAACCCCCTCCAGGAGGTTCATCATCAGTGCCCCGTACTCCCCGGGGAGGGTGTGGCCCATGCTGTCGGGGATGTTGATGGTTCCCGCGCCGGCGGCCAGCGCCACCGCCACCACCGCCGCCAGGAAGTCCGGATCGCTCCGGCTCCCGTCCGACGCGGAGAACTGGACGTCGTCGGAGTACTCCCGGGCCCTTCGCACCGCCCGTCCCACCCGGTCGATGCACTGGTCCCGGGAGATCCCCATGCGCCTCAGTTGGAGGTCCGAGGTGGCATGGACGACGTGGATCCGGGAGCGGGCCGCCCCTTCCAGGGCCGCGGCCACCAGGCGGATCTCCTCGTCTCCGGTGCGGCTCAGGGCGCTGATGACCGGGCGGCGGATCGACTGGGCGATCCGCCGCACCCCCTCGAATCCGTCGGCGGAGCGTCCGGGGATTCCTGCGTCGATGATGTCCACCTCCAGCGCCTCGATCTCGTGGGCCATGCGGAGCTTCTCCCCCGGGGTGAGTACGGCGCCCGGGGTGTGTTCACCATCCCGCAGGGTGGTGTCTAGAACGAGGATCCTGGCCATCGTGTCCGGTCTCCGGCTCCGGGGTAAACGAAGCGGGCCCTCTCCCGGGGGAGAGGGCCCGTGTGCATCCGAGTCCATGGAGGACTCAGCCCGACGACTCCTGCCGATCCGGACGCACACGTTCGACCCCCTCCCCATCCCGTACGATGAGAAGGCTGGTAAGTCGAATGACGCGTACGTCTGCGAGGGGTCGACCGGCCATGCGTGTGATCCACTCCAGGTGGAATCGGGTCCAGGGGGGTGGGGACAGGGGGATCCCATACCGATCCCAGATACCGTTGCGCAGCTTACACCGCGCAGCGAGGGGATGTCAACCCTGCTGGACGGGGGTACTCATGCGCACTGGGCGCAACTGCCATAGAGGACCACCTCGTGGGCCTCGAGCTGGAATCCCTTGGGCACCACCGCCCCCAGGTTGCCGGGGCAGCCGGGGACCTCGAAGACCTGATCGCAACGCCGGCAGTGGAAGTGGTGATGGTGGGGTTTGCCAGCGATCTCGTAGCGGGGGGGCTCCCCGGGGAGTTCCACCGCAGTGAGGGCCCCCTCGGTGACCAGTCCGTTGAGCGTTCGATAGACGGTGGCCATTCCCAGGGACGGGACATGGTCCCGTCCGGCACTCAGGACCTCCCGGGGGCTCAGGGGACGCCCAGCCTCGTCAAGGACGGAGCGAATGGCCCGCCGCTGTGCCGTATCACGTTCCAATGGGAACCTCCCATTCATAGCATGGATGTCGGCCCCGAACCCACCCATGCCAGGCATGGAAAGCCTTCGGCTCGACCCGGAGCACCCGCTGCCCGGGCCCCCGGCGCGCCGGGGGGACCCATGCTGAAACTACCTCCGGGGCCGTTCCATTGGAAGCCAGGCCACGGGTTCGGCCTCCCGTTCCCGGGAGTGGCAACTAGCTGACTCGCTCTCCCACAGGCGCCGGAGCGGCGACGCTGGAGGACATGGAAGGGCTGGAGTGGACCACACAGGCGTCGCAGGAGACCTGGTGACGGAGGCGGGCATTCCAGAAGATGGCGCCGGCAATGGCCAGGGCACCCGCCGAGGAGGCCACGGGCTCCGGAATGGGGTGCAGCCAGTGGGCCAGGGCGGCACCCCAGACGAAGACACCCAGCGCCAGGGGGATGAACACCTCGGCCCGCCCATGGACCCGGAGGCCGGGGACCAGTGCCACCAGCGCCACCAGGGCGGAGAGTCCCAACAGGACGGCCTCCTGCCCGTGGGTCAGGGCCAGGGCAGGGAGGAAGAGGACGAGGAGCGGGGTGGCGGCACAGTGGATGGCGCACAGGAGCGGTGCGGCGATGGCCCAGGCGTGCGGGTCGCGGAGCTTCTCCATGGGAGGACAACCTCGGGACGGAATTCAGTGATGACAGCCGGGAGACGCACACCCGGACGGGATCGGATCAGGATGGCGAGGGAATGCGGTAATGATACCTCTTTATCATCCTATCGACAACGGCCTGCCGCACCTCCACCGGGGATGGAGGGGGGCGGTAGGGAGGAATCCTCCCCGGGCACCGTTTGCCTTCCTGGTGTTGATAATGTAATATCAATATCATCAGGAGCAAGGCCCCCGGCCGGGACTCCAGCCCTTCCCCCTCCAGTCCGGACCATCCCATGCAGCAACGCCTCCCCGTCACCGTCCTCTCCGGCTTCCTGGGTGCCGGTAAGACCACGCTCCTCAATCACGTCCTCTCCAACCGGGAGGGGAGGCGGGTGGCGGTCATCGTCAACGACATGTCGGAGGTGAACATCGACGCCTCCCTGGTGCGGGGGGGCGAGGCAGCCCTGTCCCGCACAGAGGAGCGGCTGGTGGAGATGACCAACGGCTGCATCTGCTGCACCCTCCGGGACGACCTGCTGGTGGAGGTGAAGCAGTTGGCGCTGGAGGGGCGCTTCGACTACCTCCTGGTGGAGTCCACCGGGATCTCGGAGCCCCTCCCGGTGGCCGCCACCTTCACCTTCGAGGATGAAGGGGGGGCCTCCCTCTCGGAGTTCGCCCGCCTGGATACCATGGTCACGGTGGTGGACGCGGCGGCCTTCACCCGGGACTTCAACTCCCAGGAGACCCTGCAGGACCGGGGGGAGTCGCTGGGGGGAGAGGACGAGAGGAACCTGGTGGACCTCCTCACCGACCAGGTGGAGTTCGCCGATGTCATCGTGGTGAACAAGGCGGACCTGGTGTCCCCGTCCGAGCTGGACCATCTGCTGGCCATCCTCAGGAGTCTGAACCACAAGGCCGAGCTCATCCCCAGCTCCTTCGGCAAGGTGGAGCTGGACCGGATCCTGGATACCGGTCGCTTCGACTTCGAGGAGGCGTCCCAGGCACCGGGGTGGCTCCAGGAACTCCAGGGGGGGCATGTCCCCGAGACCGAGGAGTACGGCATCTCGTCCTTCGTCTTCCGGGCCCGCCGCCCGCTGCACCCGGGGCGGTTCTGGTCCTTCCTCCATGCGGACTGGCCGGGGGTGATCCGGGTGAAGGGCTTCTTCTGGCTGGCCACCCGGATGGAGCTGGCGGGGATCGTGAGCCAGGCGGGCACCGTGCGCACCTTCGCTCCGGCGGCCCCCTGGTGGGCGGCCCACCCGGCGCAGGTGGAGGAGCTGGAGCCGGAGGATCGGGCCCTCCTCTTCCGGGACTGGGAGGAGCCGTGGGGGGACCGTCGGCAGGAGATCGTCTTCATCGGCGTCGATATGCCGGCGGAGGCCCTCCGGGACCTCCTGGCGGGGTGCCTCCTCACCGACCGTGAGATGGATCGGTGGCCGGAGGGCGGGGGGCTGGAGGACCCCTTTCCGGAGTGGATCCTGGAGTCTGCCGACGAAGAGGGACTGGACGAGGAGGCCCCGCTCCATCATCATTAGGGGCTTGAGCCGCAGGCAGGTCGCGACCGGGAGGAGAGCATGGCGAAGAAGACAGGTCCCCGGACCTTCATCAAGATGGCCAGTACCGAGAGTTCCCACCGCTTCACCACCACGAAGAACAAGCGGAACAATCCGGAGCGCATGGAGTTGAGGCGCTACGATCCGGTGCTGCGTCGGCACGTGATGTACAAGGAAGAGAAGTAGGGTCCGAACCACCCTGCAGCTCCATTCCGGACGCCCCCGCTCCCGCATCTGAGGGACGGGGGCGTTCGTGCTGTACCCGGCCTCCCCGTGGAGCCCCGGCCCCGGACCGGCCGTCCCCAACCCCTGTCGCAACGGGAGTCCACATGTCCGCCGATACCCTCTTCAGCCGCATCGTCCGCCGGGAGATCCCGGCAGAGATCGTCCACCAGGACGACCTGGTCACCGCCTTCCGGGACATCGACCCCAAGGCCCCGGTGCACATCCTGGTGGTCCCCAACCATGTGATCCCCACGGCGGATGACGTGCAGCCCTCCGACGAAGCGGCGTTGGGCCGGATGTTCACCGTTGCCGCCCGGCTGGCCCGGGAGGAGGGGATCGCCGCCGACGGCTACCGCCTGATCGTCAACTGCCGGGACCACGGGGGCCAGGAGGTGTATCACCTCCATATGCACCTGGTGGGCGGGCGCCCCCTGGGCCCCATGCTCCTCCGGGGGGGGTGACGGCCCGCCCCTGCTGCGGAGGCGCTGCTGGGGGTGTACAGCGCAGCACGGGAGGCCCGGGCGGTTCCGCCCTGCTGCGGGGGCGACGCTGGGGGTGTACCGCGCCGCACGGGAGGCCCGGGCGGTTCCGCCCTGCTGCGGGGGCGACGCTGGGGGCGTTGTGAACGCGCGGTTGCGGGGGATGACCTGTCGGAGCCCCGGGGGAACAGCACTGGACCCCGGGGGTGATAGTGGCGTATCATGTCTGGGGTCGATCCATCTGAGCTGGAACTGGACGGAGGTTGACGGATGACGGAGATCGAGGGTGTCACCGGCAGGGGCCGGATTGCATTGAAGGTGGGAACCGTGGCCCTGGTGGGCCTGCTGGCCTTCTCATTGGCGCCGCGGACGGTCTCGAACCAGGCACTCCTGGCCAGCGAGACCCCTGCTGCGGAGCTGCTCCGGGCCATTGCCGAGACGCCTGCCGGCGAGCCGGTGGAAGTGGATTGGCGGACCCTGGCCGGCCTCAACTACGAGAGCGGCGAGATGACCGATGTCCTCCGGGAGCTGAATGGCAGGGAGATCAAGATCCCGGGGTTCATGGTTCCGCTTGAGGACTTCGCCGAGCAGGTGAGCGAGTTCCTCCTGGTTCCGTACTTCGGCGCCTGCATCCACACCCCGCCCCCGCCTCCCAACCAGATCGTCCACGTGCACATGGACGGGAACCGGAAGGCCAAGGTGGAGTGGTGGGAGCCCATCTGGATCGAGGGCACCCTGGCCATCGAGGACATCGAGAGTATCTACGGGGTCTCGGGCTACCAGCTCGTGGGGATGAACATCTCCCCCTACTCCGAGTAGCTCGCAGCGACGCGGCGAGCAGTTCGCAGCGACGCAGCCTTCCCGGGGGTCCTCAACCGGACTTCACGACGCCCCGCGGGTTTCCATCCGCGGGGCGTCGTCTATTTCCGCCCCCCATTCCACAGCCCTTCACCGGGAGTTCGATGGAGAACGCGGTCTCGATCGAGAACCTGACCTTTTCCTACAGGACCGGCCCCGTGGTCCTGGACATCCAGTCCCTCGTCGTTCCCGCCGGAGAGCGGGTCTTCCTCCATGGTCCGTCGGGGAGTGGGAAGACCACGCTCCTGGGGATCCTGGCCGGAGTGCTGGACGGAGGGTCCAGCGGTGACCGGACGAAGGTGGAGGTCCTGGGACGGGACCTCACCACCCTCTCCGGATCCCGCCGGGATGCGTTCCGGGCCGAGCACCTGGGGTACATCTTCCAGATGTTCAACCTGATTCCCTACCTCACCGTGCTGGACAACATCGCCCTCCCCTGCCGGATCAACCGGGCCCGCCGGGAGCGCCTGGGGGGTGAGCCGCTGGAGGAGGCGGCCGCCGCCATGGCCCGGCGCCTGGGTCTGGGGGACTTCATCGGGAAGCCGGTGACCCAGCTCAGCGTGGGCCAGCAGCAGCGTGTGGCGGCGGCCCGGGCCCTCCTGGGAGCACCGGGGCTGATCGTGGCCGACGAACCCACCTCGGCGCTGGATGCCAACCGGAGGGAAGCCTTCCTATCGCTCCTCTTCGACTGCTGCAAGGATGCGGAGGCCACCCTCATCTTCGTCAGCCATGACGAGCGACTGATGGATCTGTTCGACCGGGGACTGTCCCTCCCCGAGATCAACGCCGCCTCCAGGGTGGAGAGCTGACATGCTGCTCCTGTCACTTGCAGCCCGCTCGCTGCGCAATCGCGCCCTCACCTCCTTCCTCACGGTCCTCTCCATTGCGCTGAGCGTGGCGCTCCTTGTGGGGGTGGAGAACGTCCGGGTGGGGATGCGGGACAGCTTCTCCGGCACCATCTCGGGAACCGACCTCATCGTAGGGGCCCGGGGGGGGACCACCCAGCTCCTCCTCTACTCGGTCTTCGGGCTGGGATCCCCCACCCAGAACGTCTCCTTCGAGACCTACCAGAAGTGGGCGGACCACCCGGCGGTGGCCTGGACCATCCCCTATTCCCTTGGGGACAGCCACCGGGGCTACCGGGTGATCGGCACCACGGACGCCTTCTTCGAACACTTCCGCTACCGGCAGGGCACGGAGCTGGAACTGGCGGCGGGGGAGGAGCTGGACGGGGTCTTCGACGTGGTGCTGGGGAACGAGGTGGCCACCTCCCTGGGGTACCAGGTGGGGGATGACATCATCCTCGCCCACGGGATCGGGAGTACCACCTTCATCGAGCACGACAATCTCCCCTTCACCATCGTGGGGATCCTGGAGCGGACCTCCACCCCGGTGGACCGGGCGGTCTATACCAGCCTGGAGGGGATCGAGGCCCTCCACGTGGACTGGCAGGCGGGAGCACCCCCCATGCCGGGAATGGAGACCCCTGCAGAAGAGGTCCTGGCCATGGACCTGACCCCCACGCAGGTCACCTCCTTCCTCCTGGGGGCCAACTCCCGGGTGGAGACGCTGCGGCTCCAGCGGGAAGTGAACACAGACCAGGAGGAGGCGCTCACCGCCATCATCCCCGGGGTGACGCTGGCGGAGATGTGGCGCACCGTGGGGTATGCCGAGCAGGGGCTGGTGGTGGTGACGGTCTTCGTGCTCCTGGTGGGGCTGCTGGGGATGCTGGTCTCCCTCTACACCTCCCTGGAGGCCCGGCGGCGGGAGATGGCCATCTTCAGGGCGGTGGGGGCAGGGCCGGGGCGGATCCTCTCCCTCCTGGTCTTCGAGTCGGGACTGCTCTCCCTGCTGGGAGCCCTCTTCGGGGTGGCGCTGGTGTACATCCTCATCTTCCTGGCACAGGCCCCCGTGGAGGACCGGTTCGGTCTTTTCATCCCCATCCGCGCGCTGGGATGGGTGGAGTTGGCCTACCTGGGGGGAGTGGTGGTGGCGGGCTTCCTCATCGGGCTCATCCCGGCGTGGAAGGCGTACCGGAATACCCTGGCGGACGGGCTCAGCGTCCGGGTCTGACGCTCCGGTCCCATCATCCTGGGACCGACGGGGCCGGTGCTGCCCGGCGGGCAGCACCGGCGAAGCAGAGAGGGGGGAGGGATCTGCGGATCCCTCCCCCCTCTTTCGTCGTCCTGGCGGGCGTGCCTTCCCGGGGGCGCGCCCCCGGCGGCTCCCTACTGCGTCGCGGGGCGCCCCCGCCCCAGGTGTCCGTCGAACCACTTCAGGATCCGGGGGGTGACCTCCATCAGCAGCTTCGGCTCCTGCGGTCCGTGGGGAGTTCGCGGGAGCACCAACATCTCGGTGGGGATCCCCCGGCGCTGGAGCGCCGTGTAGAACTCCTGCCCCTGGGTGAAGGGCACCCGGAGGTCCCGCTCCCCGTGGATCACCTGGGTGGGGGTGGTGACGTTGGCGATCCGGTACATGGCGGAGTGCCGCTCATACGTCTCGTAGTCGTCCCAGAACTCCCCACCCATGTGCCCCACCAGGTAGTCCCCGATGTCGGTGGTCGTGGTCATGCTGATGAGGTTGGGGAGCCCGGCGCCCATGCTGGCGGCGGCGAAGCGGTCGGTGCGGGTCACGGCGAAGGAGGTCATGTACCCCCCGTAGCTCCACCCCATGAGGAGGAGGCTGTCGGGGTGGGCCACCCCCATCTCCAGCACGTGGTCCACCCCTGCCATCAGATCCTCGTAATCGCCGAAGCCCCAGTCCTTGATGTTGGCGTAGCGGAAGTCCTTGCCGTACCCCGTGCTCCCCCGGGGGTTGGGGCGGAGCATGGCATACCCCTGCTGGGCGAAGACCTGGGTCTTGTAGATGTCCGGCCCTCCCGTGAAGCCCTGGGAGAAGACCCCGGCCGGGCCCCCGTGGACGTTCAGCACCAGGGGGTAGCGGCGCCCCGGCTCGTAGTCCACCGGGTAGGTGAGGAGCCCATCGATCTCGAAGCGGCCGTCGGCGGAGCGCCAGGTGAGGAGCTCGGTGCGCCCCATGGCAGGGCGGGGGACGCCGGCGTGGATGTCGGAGAGCTGTCGGGGAGCGAAGCGCCCCACCTCGGAGAGGTGGACATCCGCCGGGACGTCCGGGGTCTGGAAGGTGAAGGCCATGTGCCGGCCATCCAGACTGAAGGAGGGGGAGCCCACCACCCCGGCCCCCGAGGTGAGGGCCCGGGGGGCTCCGCCAGTCGTGGGGAGGGCAAAGACGTGCCTCTCGGTACGGACGGACTCGGTGAAGAGGACCGAGGAGCCATCGGCGGTCCACCCCAGGATGTTGGCACTCCGATCCGGGGTGTCCGCCAGCTTCCTCGGGGTGCCCCCGCCGGCCTCCACCAGGTAGATGTCACCCAGCCCCACCGGCTCGATCTGGTCGCCGGTGGAGACGTACGCCACATAGCGTCCATCCGGAGAGACATGGGGGCTGGTCTCCACCCCGGCCCCGGCGACCAGGGGGGTCACCACCTGTCCCGCCAACTCCACCCACGAGATATCCCCGGCCAGCCGCCCTGTGTTGATCCGGGGATCCGGGGCGTGGGCGAAGACGATCCGGGTCCCGTCGGGGGCCCAGGAGAAGGAGGTGACGTGGAAGTCGCCGCTGGTGAGGCGGGTGACGGGGCGCTCCCCTTCGCCGTTGGCAGCCACCGGAACCAGGTAGAGGTGGGTGTTCCGGAAGTCCTGGTCCACCACGATGACATCCCTCTTCTCCCGCTCCGCCGCCTTCTGCTCCTCGGAGGGCGGGTCGGTCATGGTGTAGGCCACCCTGGACCCGTCCGGGGACCAGGCGAAGCTCCCCACCCCGGGATCGGCCTCGGTGAGCTGCTCCGCCTCGCCGCCATCCACCGGGATGACCCAGACCTGATTGCTCCCGGATCGGGAGGAGGTGAAGGCCAGGTGGCCACCGTCCGGCGAGAAGGCCGGCGAGGTGGCGGAGTGCTCTCCCCGGGTGAACTGCGTGGCCCGGCTCCCGTCGGCGTTCCCGATCCAGATGTGGCTCAGGTACTCCGACTTCTCCTCTTCCATCACCGGGGCCCGGACCACCCACGCCAACTGGCTCCCGTCCGGAGAGACCGCCGTCCCCTGCACGGCGTGGTAGCGCATGCTGAGCTCCGGGGTCCACCCCTGCGCCTCCTGGGCGGAGGCGGAGAGGGGGAGGAGGGCGGCCACCCACGCCGCAGCCAGCAGCCGGGCCAGGAATCGGGCTCCCGGGAATGCCGGGGGGCGAGTGGGGGCGGCGTGGGCGGAGCTGGACGGGAAGCAGGTCGACATCGAATCCTCCATCGTATGGTGGCGCTCAACTCCCGGGGCATCCGGAGGGCGCCGCATCCGCTCCAGCATCGGGCTCCTCCTGGATTGGCGGGGGCGGCGACCGTTCCTGGGGGTTCCCTGAAACGCCATGGCCGCAGCCAGGAAGGTGGGAAGGGCGTCGGCACCGGGGCAAGGACGCCCGGCCTCCCCCGGTCCCACCGCCCCCTGTACATCGCACCCGGGCTTGAGGTACAATCCCCTCGGTCATCCGCATGCCCGGCCTTCCAACTGGATCATCCTGGATGAAGAACTGGCCCCACGACCGCAGCCACTACCGCATCGAGTATCCCCGCCGCGCCCGCCCCGTCCTGGAACTGGACGAGGTGAAGTACTCCGTGGTGGACTGCTCCGAGAACGGGATCCGCTTCAAGAGCGGGGGAGTGGCCTTCGAGCGGGGGGACCCGGTGGCCGGGATGCTCCGCTTTCCCGGGAGGGGAGAGACCCCGGTGGCGGGGATGGTGGTGCGGGTGCAGGAGGGGCACGTGGCGCTCCTCCTGGAGGAGAAGGGTATCCCCTTTCCCATGATCCTCTCGGAGCAGCGCTACCTCCGGGCGAACTACATCCGCTGGCCGGCCAGCATCCTGGAGGATGACGAGGAGGAGGAGGAACCCAGGATGCTGGAGGTGGAGGACCCCTGACCCTCCGGGTGGACGTACCCCCTCTTCCCGCCGATATTGGCCGACCCCCGGTTGGCCGGATCCTCTTCTCCGATGGACCGTTCCATGCGCTTCTCGATTCCCCCCCTCCTCGTTCTCCTGGGACTGGTCGCCTGCCAGGAGACCCCCGACTCCTCCTCCGCGGATGCCGCCGGTCCCGCCGATGCTCCCGCTTCCATGGTAGCTCATGGGCCGGGGCCGGATTTCGTGATCGGCGCCGGCACGCCGGTGGAGGGGCGGCCCGACGAGCCCCGGCTGCGGAACATCCGCCAGCTCACCTTCGGGGGGGAGAACGCCGAGGCCTACTTCTCCTTCGACGGCACCAAGCTCATCTACCAGTCGTCGGTGAGGGGCGGAAACGGGTGCGACCAGATCTTCATCATGGACCTGGTCACCGGGGAGACCAATCCGGTGAGTACCGGGGAAGGGCGCACCACCTGCTCGTACTTCTTCCCCGGCGGCGACCGGGTGCTCTACTCGTCGACGCACCACTACGATCAGGCCTGCCCTGCCCGCCCCAGCATGGCCCAGGGATACGTGTGGCCCCTCTATCCCACGTACGACATCTTCGTCACCGATCCCGACGGCTCCAACCTGGTGCAGCTCACCGACACCGGGGCCTATGATGCCGAGGCCACCATCTCCCCCATGGGAGACCGGATCATCTTCACCAGCACCCGGGACGGCGACCTGGAGCTCTACTCCATGGCGCTGGACGGGTCGGATGTGCAGAGGCTCACCAACTCCCCGGGGTACGACGGTGGGGCGTTCTACTCCCCCGACGGGAGCCGGATCGTCTTCCGGGCCAACTACCCCACCTCCGAAGAGGCGCTGGCGGACTACCAGCGGCTGCTGGGGGAGGATCTGATCCGTCCCAGCGTGGTGGACCTCTACGTGATGGACGCCGACGGCTCCAACAAGGTGCGCCTCACCGACAACGGCGCCGCGGACTTCGCCCCGTTCTGGCACCCCGACGGGCGCCGGATCATCTTCAGCTCCAACGCCGACGACCCCACTGGTCGGGGATTCGACCTCTTCCTCATCGACGACGACGGGTCGAACATCGAGCGGATCACAACCGATCCCGACTTCGACGGCTTCCCCCAGTTCAGCCCGGACGGGCGCTTCCTGGTGTTTGCCTCCAACCGGTACCAGGAGCGTCCTGGGGAGACGAACGTCTTCATTGCCGAGTGGGTGGAGGAGCTGCCCGGCGGGTGACGCCCCGGAACCCTTCCTCCCCACCCGGGTGATGACCTGAATGGAGACCCGGACCACGCAGCCCCCCCTGACCTCTGCCGCCGACCCCACCCGGGTGGACGGCTCCATCGGGTGCACCCCCATCATCCGCCTCACCCGGCTGGTGGAGCCGGGGATGGGGGAGGTGTGGGTGAAGCTGGAGGGGGTGAATCCCGGGGGATCCATCAAGGACCGGACGGCGCTGGGGATGATCCTGGACGCCGAGGCCCGGGGGGTCCTTCGACCCGGCGGCACCATCGTGGAGCCCACCTCCGGGAACACCGGGATCGGGCTGGCCCAGGTGGCCGCCGCCCGGGGCTACCGCCTCATCCTCTGCCTCCCCTCCTCCATGAGCGAGGAGCGGAAGCGCACCCTCACCGCCTACGGGGCGGAGCTGGTCCTCACGGACCCGGAGCGCCGGATGCTGGCGGCCATCGAGGTGGCCCAGGAGATCGCCGACCGGGAGGGGGCCTGGATGCCCAACCAGTTCGAGAACCCCGCCAATCCCCGGGTCCACTACGAGATGACCGCCCCGGAGCTCTGGGGGCAGATGGAGGGTCGACTGGATGCGTTTGTCTATGGCTCCGGCACCGGAGGTACCATCAGCGGGGTGGGGCGCTTCCTCAAGGAGCGGATCCCGGAGGTGCTGGTGGTGACGGTGGAGCCCGCCCGCTCGGCGGTGATCTCGGGCCATGAGCGGGGGCAGCACTCCTTCCAGGGGATGGGCCCGGGCTTCATCCCGAAGAACCTGGACCGCTCGGTCATCGACCGGGTGGTCATGGCCTGGGAGGAGGAGGCCTTCCCCTTCGCCCGGCGTTTGGCCCGGGAGGAGGGGCTCTTCGTGGGGATGTCCAGCGGGGCCATCGTCCAGACGGCGTGCGCCGTGGCGCTGGAGCTGGGCCCGGACTCCCGGGTGGTGTGCATCGCCCCGGACTCGGGGGCCCGGTACCTTTCCACCACCCTCTTCGAGTCTCCCCCGGACCACTGACCTCCTCCGGTTCCCGGTCCCGCTGGCGGTGGGGAAACCACCCGGATTCCGCGGCCGCCCTGGAAGTCCCGGATCCCCTCCGGCTGCCCTGGAACTCCGGGGGCTGCGGGGGGTGATCCTCGTCGCCACCGGTTCTTCCCCGGCCGTCTTCAGGGCCTCTGTGGCCCGAGGGGAAGCGTGCTGGGATACAATGCTGTTACAATTCAGGGTACAGGGTTGTAGCTTGACCCGGGTATCCTCCGGTTCGTGGGAGATGGGTCCTCTACCGAAGAGTACGGGCGTGATCACTGGTGTTTCCATGGCCATGCCGGACCCGCTGCGGTCCGCTCATCCTTCCAGCACCGCTGCACCGGTCCGGCTCCCGCCGGGCCGCACCTTGTCCCACCTGTTCGCTGCTGGGCGGTTTCACCGTTCTTCCCCCCGGGGTCCCGGGACTACGTCCGTCCCGTCCGTGGCCGCATGTGCCGACCCCGCAGTCACCAAACGATCGGAATCCAAGGAACAGCCATGATACGTCTGCTTACAGCCTGCCTGTTGGCGACTTCCCTGCTGCTGGTGGGTGCGAACTCCGCATCGGCCCAGGGAGTCACCACCTCCTCCGTCACCGGGATCGTGACGGATGCCCAGAACGCGCCCCTCTCCGGGGCCTCGGTGCTGGCGGTCCACGAGCCCTCGGCCACCCGCTACACGGCGGTCACCCGGGATGACGGCCGCTTCTTCATCCCCGGAATGCGGGTGGGCGGCCCCTACACGGTCACCGTCTCCTTCATCGGGTATGCAGCCCAGACCCGTCAGAACGTCTCCCTGACCCTGGGCGTGGCGTCCGATTTGGCCTTCGTTCTCAGCCAGAGCGCCATCGAGCTGGAGGGGATCACAGTGACCGGGGAGTCCGGCGCCGTCCTGAGTTCGGACCGCACCGGTGCGGCCACCTCGGTGGACCGGGAGTCCATCGAGACCCTCCCCACCGTGTCCCGGCGCATCAACGACTTCGCCCGGCTGACCCCCCAGATCTCCGGGAACCTCTCGGTGGCCGGGGCCGACAACCGGCTGAACAACATCACCGTGGACGGCTCCTACTTCAACAATTCCTTTGGCCTCTCGGGACAGCCCGGGGACCGGACCGGGGTGGCCCCCATCTCGGTGGACGCCATTGAGCAGATCCAGGTGAACATCGCTCCCTATGACGTCCGTCAGGGGAACTTCGTGGGCGCCGGGATCAACACCGTCACCCGGAGTGGCGGCAACCAGCTCCAGGGCTCCATCTATCACCAGTTCCGGGACGACGGGCTGGTGGGGGACCAGGCGGGTGAGGCCCCGTTCAACGTCGGGACCTTCGACTACAGCCAGTTCGGCGGTTGGCTCTCGGGGCCCATCGTCGAGAACCGGGCCTTCTTCTTCGTGAGCTACGAGAACGAGGGACTCACGGAGCCCGGCACCACCTTCCGGGCCAACCGGGGTGGCGAGACCCCCGGGTCGGGAGTCACCCGGGTACTGGAGTCGGACCTCAATACCCTGAGCTCCTTCCTGAGCAGCAACTTCGGGTACGAGACCGGCCCCTTCCAGGGCTACGACCACGAGGTTCCCGCCTCCCGGCTCCTGGCCAAGTTCGACATCAACCTGGGGGACCGGAACAAGCTGAGCTTCCGCTACAACCAGTTGGACTCCGAGACCGACGTGCTGGCCTCCAACTCGTCGTCATTGGGCTTTGGAAGCCGCCGCACCAGCACCCAGGCGCTGAACTTCCGGGGCTCCAACTACAGCATCCAGGAGAACATCCGCTCCGGTGTGGCCGAGTGGAACACCACCATCGGCAACGACATGGCCAACAGCCTCATCGTGGGCTACACCAGCCATGACGAGAGCCGCGGCGCCCCCGGCGAGCTGTTCCCCCTGGTGGACATCCTGGAGGAGGGATCCACCTACACCTCGTTCGGGACGGAGCCCTTCACCCCGAACAACGAGCTGCGCTACAACAGCTTCCAGCTCCAGAACAACTTCTCGATCTTCCGGGCCAACCACACGCTCACCTTCGGGGCGAGCTTCGAGCGCTACGAGTCGGAGAATGTCTTCTTCCCCGGCTCCCAGAGCGCCTACGTGTACAACTCCCTGGAGGACTTCTACACCGACGCCAACGACTTCCTGGCGAACCCGAACCGCACCACCTCTCCGGTGACGCTGCGGCGCTTCCAGGTCCGGTGGTCCAACATCCCTGGCCAGGACAAGCCCATCCAGCCCCTGGAGGTGTTCTACAGCGGGATCTACGCCCAGGACGAGTGGCAGGTGAACCGGGATCTCAAGGTGACGCTGGGAGCCCGCCTGGACCTCCCCATCTTCGGGGACACCGGCTTCGACAACCCCGAGGTGGATGGCCTCACCTTCCGGGACGAGGACGGTGCTGCGGTGCGGTTCGCCACCTCGAAGCTCCCGGACGCCAACCTCCTCATCTCCCCTCGGGTGGGGGTGAACTGGGACGTGTTCGGGGACCGGAGCACGCAGCTCCGGGGAGGCACCGGGATCTTCACGGGGCGCCCCGCCTACGTCTGGATCTCCAACCAGATCGGGGAGAATGGGGTGCTCACCGGCTTCGAGCGGGAGGACAACACCGACGCCCGCCCGTTCAACCCCGATCCGGATGCCTACAAGCCCACGTCGGTGACCGGTGATCCGGCTACCTCCTATGGGCTGGCCTTCTCCATCCCGGACTTCAAGTTCCCGCAGATCTGGCGGACCAACGTCGCCGTGGACCAGCGGCTTCCGCTGGGGCTCATCGGGACGGCGGAGTTCCTCTACAGCCGGGATGTGAATGGCGTCTACTACATCAACGCCAATCTGGCGGAACCCAGCACCGCCTTCACCGGGGTGGACAGCCGCCCCCGTTGGACCGCCGGGAACCGTATCAACAGCAATGTCACCAGCGCAGTGGTGCTGAAGAACCAGAACGAGGGGTCGGCCTGGAACCTCTCCGCCTCCCTGGAGCGGCCCTTCGACAACGGGTTCTACGCGAAGGCCGCCTACAGCTACGGCGAGGCGAGGAACACGGTGAATCCGGGCTCCATCGCCTCCGGATCCTGGTTCAACAATCCCCACTCCGCCGACCCCAACAACCCGGGGCTGGGCTTCTCGGCCAACTCCCCGGGGCACAGGCTCTTCGGGGCCCTGTCGTACCGCGCCGAGTATTTCGGCTTCGGTGCCACCACCATCTCCCTCTTCACCGAGGGGCGCACCGGCGGCAACGGCAGCTACAGGTTCTCCGGCGACCTGAACGGCGACGGGGGGAGCAGCAACGACCTGATCTACATCCCCCGGGATGAGAGCGAGATGAACTTCCAGGAGTTCACCTCCGGTGGGCGGACCTACACGTCTGCCGAGCAGGCGGCGGCATTCAATACCTTCATCAACAGCAGCGACTACCTCAGCTCGAACCGGGGGAGCTACGCCGAGCGGAACGCCGCTCGCCTCCCGATGCAGTTCTTCACCGACCTGAGCGTGGCCCAGGAGGTCTTTGCGGACCTGGGTGGCCGGCAGAACACGCTGCAGGTCCGGGCTGACATCCTGAACTTCATGAACTTCCTGAACTCGGACTGGGGGGTGGGGGATCGGTTCACCACCACCCAGCCCCTCGTCGTCCCCAACTCCGGTCAGGGCGGCGCGGCGGATGCCCAGGGTCGGGCGCAGTACCGCATGCGGACCCAGGGGGGGGAGCTCCTCACCGAGTCGCTGGAAAAGACGGCGGGTCTGGGTGATGTGTACCGGATCCAGCTCTCGCTGCGGTATACGTTCAACTGATGCACTGAAGGCCTCCGGGTGGCCCCTGAGAGGGCCACCCGGAGCGTGCGGGACAACCAACCGGTGTGATCGTTGCGCCGGGGCGAGAACGAAGCGCCCTCCGGGACCCGGTCCCGGAGGGCGCTTCTGCGTCGTGGGTCGGAGGGGGGTGGGGCCGGGCTCCCGGGTCGATGGATCCGTCCCCGGAGCCCCGGTCGCCGGTTCTCCGGCGACGTCAGCGCTGCAGGCGGAGGTTCGTGATGGGGGGCGAGGATGGGCGCACCACCAGGATGACCTCCCGGTCGGCGGCCACATGGCAGCTGTTGCACGCCTGGGTGAGGCGGTCGTAGGAAGAGGTGAAGGCCGCCAGATCCCGGGCCTCCAGCGCCCCCTCCAGCGCCTCGATGGCAGGGTGGGTCATCTCACCCAGGAGCTGGGCCACCGGCACATCATCGTAGACCGGGTGGAGCTCCTCGATCTCCTCGATGAGCTCCTCCATCTCATGGATCTGGTAGTCCACCAACTCCCAGTTCTCCGCCTCTCCGGCAAACCAGAGCATGGCATGACGGTCGGCCACCCCCCCCATGAGGGTATGGAGTCCAGGTGTGAACCTCTCCTCCAACTCCTGGATCCGGGCCTCCAGGGCAGAGGTGTCGTGTGCCTCCGGGGTGGCGGGAGCGCAGGCAGGAAGGAGGAGGAGGAGGGCAGCCAGCGCTGCGGCGGGACGGCTCCGGGGGGAGACGGCTCCGGGGAGAGGCATGTTCAGGATCCGGTGGAGGGCGAGGGCGGTTGAGAACTGATCTCAACGCCCGATCGTAGCGAGCCCCGGGTGGAGACGTCAAGCTTCCCGGACGCAGAGAACCCCCGCTCTGGGGGAGCGGGGGTTCTCTGCGGACCGATTGACTGCCGATCACCCTTGCCGACCTTCGGCTGGACCCGCCATGAAGGTCGGGACGGCTGCCGGAGCCTCGGGGTCAGTGGCAGCCGCAGCTCCCGGAGCCGCAGCGCATGGGCCCGCTGTGCTGGGCCACCGGCGGGCGGGCGGCGATCTCTTCCTTTGCATTCAGGAAGCCCATGCCGCCCATGATCACCCGCTGGATGGGCTGGCCGGTCTCCGGATGGGCGGTGAGAGGCGCTTCACTCATCTTCTGCTGGAGTTCGAAGCGGGCCACCGGCGTGGAGGCGTCGGTGGGGACCGTCTCGTAGACGTAGGTGGGCATGGTGACCTCCCTGCGAAGATTGGACTTGTGACCACAACCGATTGAATTTATCCGGATCGGGGCCCTTCCCTCAATCCCCCCCGGGGGGAGGACCATCCCATTCCACCTTCCCGGAGGACCTCCATGCCCCAGCCGCCGTCCGGTCGCAGTGCTGTTCGGTTCCCCCTCCTGGCCCCCCTGGCGCTGGTGGTGCTCCTGGCGCTGCAGCCGGCGTGCTCCCCCGGGGATCCCCTCCCGCAGCGGGAGGGCACCGCCGCTGCCGCCGCCCCCTTCGCCTTCGAGGAGGCCACCCTCGCCACCCTGCAGGAGGGGATGGAGGCGGGGGAGTTCACCTCCAGGGAGATCACCGAGGCGTACCTGGCCCGGATTGCCGCGCTGGACCGACAGGGCCCCCGGCTGCACTCCATGCTGGAGCTGAACCCCGACGCCCTGGCCATCGCCGACTCCCTGGATGCCGAGCGCCGGGAGGGGAGGGTCCGGGGGCCCCTCCACGGGATTCCGGTGGTGGTGAAGGACAACATCAACACCGCCGACGGGATGACCACCACGGCGGGCTCGCTGGCGCTGGAGGGATTCATCGCCCCCCGGGACGCCTTCATCGTGGAGCGGCTCCGGGAGGCGGGGGCGCTGATCCTGGGGAAGGCCAACCTGAGCGAGTGGGCGAATTTCCGGTCCACGGCCTCGTCCAGCGGGTGGAGCGGACTGGGGGGGCAGGCCCGGAACCCCTACGTGCTGGACCGCTCTCCCTGCGGATCCAGCTCCGGTTCCGGGGTGGCGGTGGCCGCCAACCTGGCCCCGGTGGCGGTGGGCACCGAGACCGACGGCTCTGTGGTGTGCCCCGCTGCCATCAACGGTCTGGTGGGGATCAAGCCCACGATCGGGCTGGTGAGTCGCCGGGGGATCATCCCCATCGCCTCCAGCCAGGACATTGCCGGCCCCATGGCCCGCACCGTGACGGACGCCGCTCTCCTCCTCACCGTCCTGGCGGGGGTGGACCCGGAGGACGCCGCGTCCGAGGGGGTGGTCCCCGACGGCGACTACACCGCCCATCTGGATGCAGGAGCCCTTTCGGGAGCCCGGATCGGGGTCATCCGCCCCGGGCTCACGGGATACCACGCCGCCACCGATCGGGTCTTCGACCGGGCGCTGCAGGAGCTCCGTGAGGCGGGGGCGGTGGTGGTGGATTCGCTGACCCTTCCCCACCTGGGTGCCTGGGGGGAAGCGGAGTTTGCCATTCTCCTCCACGAGTTCCGCCACGACCTGAACCTCTATCTGGCGGAGCAGGGAGAGGGGGTCCCGGTGAAGACCATGGCGGAGGTCATCGCCTTCAACGACCGGGAGGCCGCCCGCTCCATGCCCTATTTCGGACAGGAGCTCTTCCTCCTGGCAGAGGCCACAGGGGGGCTGGAGGCCCCGGAATACCTGGCCGCAAAGGAGACGGCCCGGCTGGCGGGGGCGGGGATCGACTCCATCCTGGCGCTCCACGACCTGAACGCCCTGGTGGCTCCCACCACCTCCCCGGCCTGGGCCATCGATCCGGTGGTGGGGGAGAACTACCTGGGGGCCAGTTCGTCTCCTGCGGCGGTGGCGGGATACCCGAACATCACCGTCCCCATGGGATTCATCCACGAGCTGCCGGTGGGGATCTCCTTCTTCGGGGCGGCCTTCAGCGAGCCCACCCTTCTGGGGATTGCCTACGGGTACGAGCAGGCCACCCGGCACCGGCGGGCGCCCAGGTTCCTTCCGACAGTGCCGTGAGCGAGCGTGAGGGAGGGGGGGCGGAGCCGGGGGGGCCTCCCTGGGGCGTCCGGCCTCACCCCCCCGCCCTCACTCCTCTGCCAGCCACTCCGCCACCTGCCGGGCGTAGTAGGTGAAGATGATGTCCGCCCCCGCCCGGCGGATCCCCAGGAGCGCCTCCAACGCCACTGCCCGCTCGTTCAGCCAGCCGTTCGCACTGGCGGCCTTCAGCATGGCGTACTCGCCGCTCACCTGATAGGCGGCCACGGGGAGGGTGGTGCGCTCCCGCAGCACCCGGATCACGTCCAGGAAGGGGCCTGCGGGCTTCACCATCACGATGTCGGCCCCCTCCGCCTCGTCCAGCGCCAGCTCCCGCTCCGCCTCCCGGACGTTGGCCGGGTCCATCTGGTAGGTCTTCTTGTCTCCGGCTTTGGGCGCCGAGTCCAGCGCCTCCCGGAAGGGGCCGTAGAAGGCCGAGGCGTACTTGGCGCAGTAGCTCAGGATGGAGACCTCCGGGTGTCCGGCGGCGTCCAGCGTGTCGCGGATGGCGCCAATCCGACCGTCCATCATGTCGCTGGGGGCCACGATGTCGGCGCCGGCCTCGGCGTGGCAGAGCGCCTGGCGGCAGAGGACCTCCACCGTCTCGTCGTTCAGGATGCGGCCGTCCGGGGCCACGATCCCGTCATGCCCGTCGCTGTTGTAGGGGTCCAGCGCCACGTCCGTGAACAGCACGATCCCCGGGAACTCAGCCTTGAGGGTGCGGATGAGCTCGGGGATCAGCCCCTCCGGATTCCACGCCTCGTCCCCGGTCCGGTTCTTCTTCTCCTCGTCGATGGCCGGGAAGAGGATGAAGGCGTGGACCCCCGCCCTCCGGGCCGCCTCCACCTCCCGGAGCAGTCCGTGGCGGCCCATGCGGGAGCATCCGGGCATTGCACCGATGGCCACGTCGTCGGAGCGGTCATGGACGAAGAGGGGATACACGAAGTGCCTGGGGTCGATCACCGTCTCGCTGTGGAAACCCCGGATGACGGCATTGCGCCGGTTCCGGCGGGGACGGTGGGCGGGGGGGTCGAAGTGGATGTCGGCCATGGGATCCTGGTGGGTGGAGAAGCGACGAGGTACGACGCCCAAAGTGGGGAAGGTGGCTCCGGGGCACAATTCGCCCGGGGCCCTGCAAATCCATCGATCCGCCCCATAACGAGAGAGAGGGGGGAGGGCCTGATGGCCCTCCCCCCTCGTCCTTCATCCCCCGCCCACCCCCGGAAGGGGTGGGTTCACCTCGCCTCGATCAGGAGAGGTTCGGGTTCGCGTCGATCTCGGCCTGCGGAATGGGGAAGCAGGTCTGGTCCAGCACCACCCCCACCTCGGGCTTGTAGTACTCACCCGGCTGGAGGATGTTCGGCACCAGGTCGCCCTGGCGACGGAAGTCTCCCAGTCGCTTCGCCTCCAACCAGAAGTCGATGGACCGCTGGCGCATGAGCTCCGCCAGGGGATTGCTGCCGGTGTAGTCCCCCTCACCGCCCACCGCACGGCGCTCGTTCACCAGCGCCAGGATCTGCGCCACATCCCCCGAACCCTCGGCGGCGATATAGCGCGCCTCCAGCCCGGAGGCCAGGGGAATCGGCGAGTTCCAGGCCGGGTACTTGAGCTGCGAGAAGAGCCGCAGCGTGCTGTCCTGCCCGTTCCGGCCGGAGTCGAAGAAGGGAAGCCGGGGATCCCCGGTGGGGTCAGCCGGATCTCCGGTCAGATCCCGACCGATGTCCCGGTAGTGGGGCGGCACCACCAGCGACTCCCGGGAGCCACCGGCGGAGAAGCCGAACACCCCGTTCCCAAGGCGTCCCCGGTTCCCTGCATCGTCGATGTAGGGAACGTTGAAGACGAAGTCGGCGGGCACCGAAGCCACCGCCTGGGCGGCTTCAGAGCCCCGCCCGAGCTGCAGCAGCGCCCGCCCCTTCCCCACACGGGCGGCGTTCAGGATGCTGGCTGCATCCGAACCCGAGGCGGCACTGGCGGCTGCGATGGCCTGGTCGAACCGGTTCACCGCCGTCTCCAGCAGCTCCGCCGACGTCATGAGCACTCCAGGCTCACCGCCGGGACCCCGCATGGTCCCCTCGCAGAAGGCCTCTCCCTGGAGGACGAGGCCATACGCCGAGGTGAAGGCCCCCCGGGCCAGGTTGAGCTCCTGCCCAGCCTCGGTTCCCAGGATCTCGATGACCTGCTCCCCCTGGGCGATGGCCCGGGTGAGGGGGGTCCAGACACTGCCGTTGTGGGTGCCGTTGGAGAAGTCCACGGCGCGCCGGCCGAACTCGTTCCGCGTGGGGAAGGTGTCTCCCACCCGGGCCTCGTCCGTGAACCAGGCGGTATAGACGATCATGTCGCCGTAGGAGGAGGCCAGCGTCTGGAACGCCGACCGCGCGAAGATCGCACCGTCCGCCACCGGGTCCACCGTGGAGGCGTCGATGACGTTGGGGTTCTCCACCTCGAAGAGGGAGTCGCACCCGGCCGTGGCCAGGAGCGCCATCATTCCCAGCGTGAGACCGGTCCTGGACCGGCGCCGGGTCTGCGTGTTGTCGAGTCTCATATTCATTCTCCCGTCCACCGTCAGAAGGCGAGGTTGACCCGCGCCACGAGCCGGCGGGGCTGGGGGAGCGTCAGGAAGTCGGTCCGGCCGAACCCAACGGTGGCCGCACTCAGCACTTCAGGATCGGGCCCCAGGTAGTCGGTCCAGAGGGCCAGGTTGCGCCCGGCCACCGTGAGCGTGGCGGAGTTGGCCCGGAAGAGGGCGGCCACGTTGCTGGGAACCGTGTAGCTCAGGCTGACCTCACGGAGCCGGATGAAGCTGGCGTCCTCGAAGTAGGCCTCGTTCACCTGGGCCACACCCACAGCGGCGCCGGTGGAGCTGCGGAATGGACCGAACCGGCCCAGCCGCTCCTCGTCGGTGAGGATCTCGTTCCGCCGCACCCAGCGCTCACCCGTACCGAACTGCCTCTCCCGGAACTGGTCCGAGTTGTTGTACAGGATGTAGTCGTTGGCCCAGGCGAGCTGGGCGAAGAGGCGGAGATTCCCGAAGAAGGTGAACGTGGAGTTCAGGTTCCCCTCGTTCCCCGGGTTCGGGTTGCCGATGAAGATGGCGGTGTCGGAGACGATGGCCTGATTGTTGGCCACATCGAACTGCTCCACCACCCGGGTCCAGTAACCGTTGGCCGGGAAGCCCGCGAGGACCCGCTGGATGTTTCCGAAGGGCTCCACATCACCCAGGTCGGTGACCTCGTTGGTGTTGGTGGAGAAGCTCACCCGGGCGTCCCAGGAGAAGTTGGGCATGTCCAGCACCTGCGAATTGATGCCCACCTCCCACCCGGAGTTCCGCAGCTCCCCGATGTTCACCAGGGGGTTCTGGGAGAAGCCCAGCGACGGCGGGAGGGGCCGGGAGAGGATCAGGTTCTCGGAGGTCTTGTCGTAGTACGTGACCTCCACACCCACCTTCTCGTTGAAGAGGCTGGCATCGAAGCCGAACTCCACCTCGACACCCCGCTCCGGCTCCAGCTCGGAGTTGCCGGGATTCTGGGGGAGCACCCCGGACCCCACAGAGGACGCCGAAATGGCGAAGGGGGACGACGCGAAGGTGGTCAGAGAGGCGCCGGATCCCGGAGACCGCCCCGTGGAGCCCCAGACCGAGCGGAGGCGCAGGGTGGAGATGGCGCTCCGGAGCGCCTCAGGATAGAAGGACTCCTCCGAGACCACCCAGGAGGCGCCAATCTTCGGGTTGAAGAAGGTCCCAACCTCCTCACCGAAGGTGGAGTTCTTGTCCAGCCGTCCACCCATCTGCAGGTAGAACCGGTCATTCCATGCCAGGTCCACCTGGGCGAAGATCCCCCCCTCCTTCGACTCAACAAAGGACTGCCCACCGGTGGTGGTGGCGGCGGCGTTGATGGAGCGGGCCGCGTTGGTGGTCAGCCCGATCCCGGTGGCGTTGGTGAGGTCCGACCGGGCGGCGATGTACTGGGCCCCGAAGGCCAGGTCCGCCACCAGGCGGTCGCCAATGGGCTGCCGGATGCTCCCCAGGTAGTCCAGCGTCACCTCGTCCCGGTTGGCCCGGGCCTGGGAGATCTGCCCCGAGTTGAGCTGGGCGGTGCCGTACCAGCCGTTGTCATTCTTCGGGAAGAAGGACAGCGCCTCGGAACGGGTCATGTCCACGCCGAAGTTCAGCCGGTTGGTGAACCAGGGAACCGGGTTGTAGGTGGCCGTGAAGATCGGCGTCACCCGGATGGTCATGTTGTCGTTCTCGATGGAGGAGATGGCCTCCACCTGCCGGTTCGACGCGAACCAGCCGTCGGAGGCCAGCCCCACACTCAGCGGGGAGCCCAGGAGGGCGCCGCCCAGGTAGCCGTAGATGTTGTTGTCGTTCTGCGGGAAGTTGGCGTCGATCCGCCCCACCGACATGGAGGCGTCCAGCCGCAGCTCGTCCCGGGGGGTGAAGTCGAAGTTCACCCGGGCGGTGCGCCGGGCGTACTCGTTGTCCGGAAGAACCCCCAGCTCCGTGTCGGAGGTGAAGGAGATGAAGTACCCGAAGGCATCCCCACCACCCCGGGCGGAGTAGGAGAACTGGTGCGCCTCACCGGTGCGGAAGACGTCGTTCCGCACCAGGGGGTTGTCGGACACCGCGGTTCCGGCTTCCCGGCCGAAACAGAGGGTCCGGCGCTCGTCGGCCACAGCGCCGGCGGAGCAGACTCCCCAGTTCGAGGGCGGAACGAAGTCGGCGTCCAGGGAGCCGTACTCGTAGGAGATGTTCTGGGTGAAGCCGGAGCCCGCCCGTCCCCGCTTGGTGCGGATCTGGATCACGCCGGCAGAGGCGTCGGCGCCGTACAGGGTGGCGGCGGCCGGCCCCTTCACCACCTCGATGGACTCGATGTCCTCGGGGCTGATGTCGTTCAGGCGGGAGCCGGACTGGCCACCCACGCCGAAGAGCTGCTGGGACCGGGAGTCCAGCCGGACCCCGTCCACGATGACGATGGGCTCATTGGACAGGTTCAGCGAGGCGGAGCCCCGGAGCCGGATCCGCTGCGTGGCCCCGGAGGTCCCGGAGGAGGTGTTGATGGAGACCCCCGTGGTGCGTCCCTGGAGCAGGTTCGCCACGCTGGTCACCGGAGCCACCTCATTGATGGCGGAGGCGTCCACGGAGGACACCGAGGCGGCCTGGGCCCGACGCTCCTGACGACCCGCCGTACCGGTGACGAGGATCTCGTCCAGGGCGATGGCGGACTCGCTGAGGAGGAAGCGGACGGTCACCGTCCCGGAGGCCGGGACCGTGATGGACTCGGTGGCCGAACGGAAGCCCACGGACGAGGCGGTCACCTCGGCGGGGCCGGCGTTCACGTTGGCGATCCGGAAGGAGCCGTCGGCGCCGGTGAGGGTGCCGCGCTGCGTTCCCACCACGACCACCTGGACGAAGGGGACCGGGGCACCCGAACGGGCATCCACCACGGTCCCGGTGATGATTCCCTGCTGTGCCTGGGCTGCCGGGGGCGCGACCACGAGGGCCAGCGCCACGGCCGCCAACCAGGCCAGGCTCGGACGGACAAGTGATGATCTCATCTGGTCAACTCTCTCTGGGCCGAGCCCGGGTCTCCCTGGGAGGAGAAACCCCGACACCCGGCGATTCGAACGTGGACCGCGCTCCCGGTGTAGGGGAACCATGGCCCGTTGCTGGTACCACGATGTGGGTGGGATCCTCCTGGTCCGGCGGGACTATGGATGAACCTGGTCTGCGTTCCCCTCGGGGATCGACTCCTCCTGCAACCCCACAACCGTCGAGAAGTTGTAAGGATCTTGCAGGCCATACGTATCAATGTTCAAGTTCCTGACAGCGGGGGGAAGCCCCCCTGTTGTATCGGAACGTTCCTGTTCCGGCGGAGTTCGGGCCGGAAGCCCTGATCTGACGCCACGATCACGCTGGCCCGGAGGGTACGTGAAGACGCTTGCGAAGGGGTTTCTGGTCACGTTCTGTTTGTCTTTGCTGGCGGCCCTTCCCATGCAGGGACAGGTCCTTTCGGGGATGGTGGCGGAGCAGGGAACGCTGGAGCCCACTCCAGGAGCAGTGATCGCGGTGCTCCGTGTCTCGGGGGATGAGCTCCTCCCCGCCGCCACCACGGTCTCCGATCTGGACGGTGTCTTCTCCATCAATCTGGACGGGCCAGGGGTGTTCCGGGTGCAGGCGGATGTGGATGGGCTGTCCAGCCCCCTCTCCCCTCCCATCGAGCTGGGCCAGGGAGACACCCACGACGACCTGGCGCTCCTGGTTCCCTCCCCCTTGCTGATGATGGCCTACTCCTGCCCCGCTACCGGCGCCGATCCCGGGGCCGCCGTGGTGGGGACGGTCCGGGCCGCCGCAGACGACATGGCGGTACCCTTCGGACGGGTTCGTGCCCGCTGGACGCTGAACGGACGCACCACCGAGATGATTGCCGATGCGGACCAGTCCGCCCGCTTCCGGCTGTGCGACGTGCCGCCGGCGGGAACCGTGGAGTTCCGGGCGGAGCTGGCGGGGCAGGCCGGTCCCTGGACCACGGTGGAGATCGTCCGACCGGCGGTGGTTCTCCATGATGTGGCGCTGGCCCTGGCGGAGAACAACGATCCGCTCACGGGGATCACCGACATCCAGGCCCGGATCCTGGAGGAGGCGGCGGCCAAGGGGCTGGGAGACCTCCGGGGGGTGGTGGTGGATCAGGTCAGCGGGGCCCCGGTGGGGGATGTGGTGGTGAACATCGAGGGGACCGGATACCAGGCGGTCACCGATCCCCAGGGGCGCTTCCTCTTTCCCGATCTGACTCCTGGTGACTACGCCCTCCGACTGCAGCACCTGGGGTACAGTGTCGCCACCGGGAACGTGGACATCCCCGGTGGCCAGGAGGTGAGCCTCCGTCTGAACCTGGCCCCCCGGGCCATCGAGGTGGCGGGGATCGAGGTGAATGTCCGGAGCGCGGTGGAGGAGTTGACCCGCCTGACCCCCTTCCGCAGAGATCTTGTCTACGGGGAGGCCATGGCCGAGGCGGAGATCCGGGGGGCCACGGCGGTGGACATCCTCCGGAGCTCCACGCCGGGGCTCCGGGTCACGGAGGTCTATCCCGCCGCCGGTCCGCCGCAGATCTGCATCACCACGAACCGGCGGGTGGGGAGCCTGGGGGGGCAGGACTGCGATCCGGTGCAGATCGTGGTGGACGGGGTGCGGTCGCCGGAAGGAGCCGAGTCGCTGCGCCGGTTTCCCGCAGGTGAGATCGAGAGTATCGAGTTCCTCCCCCCCTCCCAGGCCCAGATCCTCTACGGGGTGGGGGGGAACACCGGGAATGGTGTGGTCGTAATCTGGACCCGTGGGAAGGGGCCCTACGCCTCTCCACTCCGGCAGCCCCGGGGCCGGAACTGACCGGGTATCCCGGCGTTCCTCCCCTCACCCTCGGACAGGACCCTTCCCGTGGCCTCCACCCTTCGCGGCGCTCTACTGCTGGCATCCCTGATGGGCGTGGGGGCGTGCTTCTCCTCCACCGACAACGTGGGGGACGGATTCGGCTTCGCGGGGGATTGGTGCACCCCCCGCACCCTCTCCACCACCGGGACGCCCCTGGTGGGAAGCGCCCACCTGTCGGGGCTCTTCCTCCAGGAGGGGAACCGGGTACGGGGGTCCGGGGCGGTAAAGCTCCCCGGAGACACCATCCTCTGGCCCTCCCGCTATGTCGGGGACATCGCAGGGAATACCCTCCTGATGGAGGTGGAGCCGCTGGAGGAGGACCCGGACGCCCCCCGGATCGCCCTGGATCTGCAACTGGATGGAGCCAACGACCTGGTGGGAACCGCCGGCGGGGCCCCGGGCTTCACCGGCACCTTCCGGCTGGTGCGGCTGGGACCGCGCTGCTTCGCACAGTGATGCGGAAGCGGGGGTGGAGACGGTCCCGTCTCCACCCCCGCTGAAGCTCTGTCCGGTCGTTCTGGCCCCTGTTTCCGGGAGCCATGCCGGGCCGCCCCACCCCTCTACATGTTCCGCCGGTACTGCCCCCCCACCTCGAACAGCGCCCGCCCGATCTGCCCCAGGGTGCAGACCTTGGTGGTCTCCATCAGCTCCTCGAAGACGTTCCCGTTGTGGAGGGCCACGTCCTGGAGGCGGGACAGGGCGGCCCCGCTCCGGGTCCGGTTCCGCTCCTGTACTGCCTTCACGGTGGCGATCTGGAACTGCTTCTCCTCCTCGGTGGAGCGGATCACCTCGCCGGGGAGCACCGTGGGGGAGCCCTCCGACGACAGGAAGGTGTTCACTCCCACCACGGGGAATTCGCCGGTGTGCTTGAGCTGCTCGTAGTGGAGTGACTCCTCCTGGATCTTCCCCCGCTGGTACATGGTTTCCATGGCCCCCAGTACGCCGCCCCGCTCGCTGATCCGGTCGAACTCCTGCAGCACCGCCGCCTCCACCATCTCGGTCAGCGCCTCGATGATGTACGAGCCCTGCAGCGGGTTCTGGTTCTTCGCCAGCCCGAACTCCCGGTTGATGATGAGCTGGATCGCCATGGCCCGGCGGACACTCTCTTCCGTCGGCGTGGTGATGGCCTCGTCGTAGGCGTTGGTGTGCAGCGAGTTGCAGTTGTCGAAGATGGCGTAGAGGGCCTGCAGGGTGGTGCGGATGTCGTTGAAGGCGATCTCCTGGGCGTGGAGCGAGCGGCCGCTGGTCTGCACGTGGTACTTGAGCATCTGCGACCGGGGGCCGGCGCCGTACCTCAGCTTCATGGCCTTGGCCCAGATCCGCCGGGCCACCCGGCCGATGACGGCGTACTCCGGATCCAACCCGTTGGAGAAGAAGAAGGACAGGTTCGGCGCGAAGCCGTCCACCGGGAGCCCCCGGGAGAGGTAGTACTCCACGTAGGTGAAGCCGTTGGCCAGGGTGAAGGCCAACTGGGTGATGGGCGTGGCTCCGGCCTCGGCGATGTGGTATCCGGAAATGGACACCGAGTAGAAGTTCCGGACGTCATTCCGGGTGAAGTGCTCCTGCATGTCCCCCATGAGCTTCAGGGAGAACTCGGTGGAGAAGATGCAGGTGTTCTGGGCCTGGTCCTCCTTGAGGATGTCGGCCTGCACGGTGCCCCGGACCCGGGACATCGTCTCCGCTCGGATCCGCTCGTAGACGTCCGCCGGGAGCACCATGTCGCCGGTGACCCCCAGGAGCAGCAGCCCCAGCCCGTTGTGCCCCCGGGGGAGGTCGCCCTGGTAGCGGGGGCGCTCCACATCAAGCTTGGCGAAGTGGGCGTCGATCTTCGCATTGACCTCGTCCAGGAGCCCGTTCTCCCGGATCCAGACCTCACACTGCTGGTCGATGGCGGCGTTCATGAAGAAGCCGGTGACGATGGGGGCCGGGCCGTTGATGGTCATGGAGACCGACGTGGTGGCCGCCGCCAGGTCGAAGCCCGAATACAACTTCTTGGCGTCGTCCAGGCAGCACACCGAGACGCCTGAATTCCCGATCTTCCCGTAGATGTCCGGGCGCACCGCGGGGTCGTTCCCGTAGAGCGTCACCGAGTCGAAGGCGGTGGAGAGGCGGGCCGCCGGGAGCCCCTCGGAGAGGTAGTGGAAGCGCCGGTTGGTGCGCTCCGGTCCCCCCTCGCCGGCGAACATCCGGGTGGGATCCTCCCCCTCCCGCTTGAAGGGGAAGACCCCGGCGGTGTAGGGAAACTCCCCCGGGACGTTCTCCTGATAGCTCCAGCGCAGGATGTCACCCCAGTCCCGGAGCGGCGGCAGCGCCACCCGGGGGATGGACTGGTGGGAGAGGGACTCGGTGCGGAGCGGCACCTTCACGTCCTTCCCCCGGACCTGGTAGACGAACTCGTCGCCCTCGTAGCTCTCCGCCTTCCCCGGCCACCCGTCCAGGATCCGCAGGCTCTCCGGGGCCAGCTCCTCCTGGAGCCGTTCCCGCTGCGCCTCCAGCGCCGGCACCTCGCCTTCCACCAGGGCGGCGGCCTCCGTCACCGCCTGCAGCCGGTGGGCGGTGCGGCTCTGCTCCTCCACGGTCCGGTTGAAGTCCCGCACCGTGCGGGCGATCTCCGCCAGGTAGCGGTTCCGGTCCGGGGGGATGATGTCGATCTTCTCCGACTCCTCGGCGCCGATGCCGAAGGTGGAGTGCCAGGGCTTCTCCGTGACCCCATCGATCCGGTCCATCACCATCCGGTACAGCCGGTGGGTGCCCGGGTCGTTGAACTGGGACGCGATGCTCCCCACCACCGGCATCTCCTCCACCGGGGTCTGGAACGCCTTCTGGTTCCGCTGCACCTGCTTCCGCACGTCCCGGAGCGCGTCCAGGGCGCCCCGCTTGTCGAACTTGTTCAGCGCCACCACGTCGGCGAAGTCCAGCATGTCGATCTTTTCCAGCTGCGACGCCGCGCCGTACTCCGGGGTCATCACGTAGAGCGACACGTCGGAGCGGTCCACGATGCCGGTGTCCGACTGCCCGATCCCGGAGGTCTCCAGGATCACCAGGTCAAACCCCGCCACCTTCAGGATGGCCACCACGTCGTCGATCCCCGGGGCCAGGGAGAGGTTCGCCCCCCGGGTGGCCAGGGAGCGCATGAAGACCCGGGGGTTGTGGATGGCGTTCATCCGGATCCGGTCCCCCAGGAGGGCGCCGCCGGTCTTCCGCTTGCTGGGATCCACCGAGATGATCCCCACCGTCCGGTCGCTGAAGTCCAGGAGGAAGCGGCGGATCAGCTCGTCCACCAGCGACGACTTTCCGGCGCCTCCGGTCCCCGTGATCCCCAGCACCGGGATGTCCAGGTCGGCTGCCTCGGAGCGGAGCCCCGCCAGAAGGGCGGCGTGTTCGTCGGGGTGGTTCTCCGCGGCGGAGATCAGGCGCCCCAGCGCCCGGGGGTCACGACGCCGGACGGCGTCCAGGTCGGCGGGGGTGATGTCCCGGCCCGTGGGGAAGTCGCAGCGGCGGAGCAGGTCGGCGATCATCCCCTGGAGCCCCAGGGCCCGGCCGTCGTCGGGGGAGGAGACCCGCTCGATCCCGTAGGCGTGGAGCTCGGCGATCTCGTCCGGGAGGATCACCCCGCCGCCCCCGGCGAAGATGCGGATGTGGCCGCAGCCCTCCTCGTCCAGCCGGTCGTGCATGTACTTCAGATACTCGACGTGCCCCCCCTGGTAGGAGGTCATGGCGATGGCGTTCACATCCTCCTGGATGGCGCAGTCCACCACCTCGTCCACGGACCGGTCGTGCCCCAGGTGGATCACCTCGGCGCCGCTGGCCTGGAGGATCCGCCGCATGATGTTGATGGCGGCGTCGTGGCCGTCGAAGAGGGCCGCCGCCGTCACGATCCGGATCTTGTTCCGGGAGCTGTAGGGCTGGTCCGGCGACGACGCCTGGTCCGCAGGCGCCCCGTCGGCTTCCGTCCCCTCGTCCAGCTCCATCACACCGGTCCGCTCCGTCGTCTCCACACCGTGCTCCAGGTCCTCGGGTCCTCTTCGTGGGCCGCCGCCGTCCCTACGCGGGGGCAGGCGACCCCGGTCCGGGGCGGGAGCCGCCGGCCCTCAACGGGCCACGGGGCTGCCCCGGGGGGTGTGGTAGAAAGATGGCCGATGGGGTGGGATGGGCCAAGCGTGGGGGGGGTGCGCTCTACTACGAAGCTCCGAACTTCGTAGCGCTTTCGTAGTGTTTTTCGGAGCTTCTGGATCAGACGATGGCCGCCGGCTGGATCTCCTCGATCTCTGCCGTCTGCCGGTGGATAAGGGCTACCGCAAGACTGCCTCGACCCACATGCCCGACGTCGGTGGGTGGCCGAAGTCAGGAGCTGGAGTCAGGGGCCGGAAAGGCTCACGAGGGCGGGGCGGAGGGGGCAACAGTCTCGCCACCGACCCCGGGGCCGTCGTCGTCCCAGGTGGCCACCCCCCCTTCGCCGATCACCGGCCGCTGCTGCCGGATCAGGATCACGCCGAGGACCACAAGACCGATGTCCAGGATTCCGATCCAGCGGGGGAATCCCGGCATGAAGAGAAGGAAGATCCCCATGGGGAAGAGGGAGAGGCCCCCGCAGATGGCCATCACCATGGGCTCGTCCCGGAGCGCCGCCACCCCTGCCGAGATCGCCAGGCTGAAGAAGAGGAGGGGAAGCATGAGGACGGCGGGCGCCGGCTGCCCTCCGGCCTGCTGGAAGATGTAGCGCACCAGGAAGAACCAGAGGACCAGCAGGGCGAGGGCGATGAGGACGCCCAGCATCCGCAGGGTCTTCCGTCCCACCAGCGGTCTCCGTTGGGCGCCGTTGATGGACACTGGCCCCGTGGCCATGCTCGCGCTGGATGGAGTGGGGCGATCCCCCCCGGAGGGTGCTGAGTCGGACGTCACGGACACCTGACCAGTGAAACGGACGGTGGCGAAGCGGCCCCGTCGGGGTTGCTGGGCCAGGCCCTGCACGACCCAACGTCCGCGGAGGGGAATCTAGCACCAGGAGCACGGCCAGGTCGCCTGGCGAAGCCCGTCGCCTGGCGAACCACCCCTGCGTCAGCGCATCGAGAACAGCTCCTGGTGGAAGCGCCGGTCCACCGGGAAACCGGCGCCGGCGAAGTCCCCCCGGAGGGCGTCCCCGAGTCCGGCCGGGCCGCAGAACCAGATCGTGGACTCGCGCCAGGAGGGGACTGCGTTGCGAATCCGCTCTCCCGTGAGGAGACCGTCCTTTGCATCCAGGAGAAGGTGCAGACGGACTCCGGAGGCCGCCGCATCCGCTCTCAGCTTTCCGAAAGCAGTTTCGTCTGCATCCGCTGATGCGTGGAACAGATCGATGATCTGAGTGGATGGAGGCGACTGTTCCGCAAGGTACTTCATCCGGGCGATGAAGGGCGTGATGCCGATCCCGCCTCCCACCCAGATCTGCTGCGCATCGGGGCCTCCGAAGGTGAACTGACCGTAGGGTCCCTCTACACGAACGGTCTGGCCGACGTGCAACCTCTCGCTCAGGTGGTCCGTGTGGTCGCCCAACTCCTTGACGATGAACGTGATGCGCGGGGCGTCGGCATCCCAGGTGGACGCCATGGTATACGGATGCGCCCCTTCCAAACGTTCCGAGGTCACGAACGCGAACTGCCCGGGTTCGTGCCCGTGCCAGCCTGTCGGAACGTCGATCCCCAGCTCCAGTGCCCGAACCCCCGGGTAGTACTCCATGGTGGCCACCGTGCCCTGCACCCGACGCCCCGCCCCCACGCGCCGGAGCAGCACGATCAGGGAGGCCCAGGAGCCCCAAAGAAGCAGCGGAACCATCAGGAGTGCTACCGGAGTTGTCCAGTATGAGAACTTCGTGAGTACCACGGTATGGAGGACCAGGGCGAGATAACATACGGCCAGTATACGATGCGTCTTGTAGAAGAGTCGGTAGGGAATCCACTGGACGAGCGATACGACGATGAGTACCACCACAGCGTAGAATGCCCATTCGCCAAGGGTCTCGGCGGTTCCGCGAAACCCCAGAAGCCACTGCTCAATGGAATTTCCGGGACCGCCCGGGGTCCCCGTGGGCCCCGTTGCATGAGGCCCAGGGCGCCGCCCCACTTCGGCACGTTGACGCCCAGCCAGTGGACCAGGGAGACCACCAGCGCACTGATACCTACCCACTTGTGGAGGCGGTACATCTTGTCCAGACCGCCAAACCAGCGCTCCGGCCACTTCGGCCGGGCGGCCAGGATCATGGCGATGCTCATCCACGTCATCGCCAGAAGACCACTGTACTGAAGCAGGAGATGCCGGAAGCCGACGGTGCCGGAGGAGGTGAGAACACCGGACTCGGCAATGAGCCAGGTCAGGGTCACAAGGGCGAACGCGCTCCACCATATGCGCCTGATTCGCTTCATCCGGTACTCCAGGACTATTCTGACGACGCAATCGGCGTCGGGCGACGAACAGGGCAAACAATCGGTCCAATGGCGTTGATCAATCTAACGGATATTCAACGACGCAATGGAAACGTGATCGGTTCCATGTTTCCGGGGCGGGCGGGGGGGGCATCGGAACCCGTGTACAGGGGAAGCCCCCCCGGAAGGCCGTCACCCCTCTCCTTGCTCCCGCACGCCCGTTCGCGGATGTTCCATCCAGAGGCTTCCGGAAGCCATTCTTCCGATCCCCCTGGGGCACCCGCACGTGGCTGCCAGGCTGCACCCGGCAAGGTAGACTGCACGCGGCAATGCAACGGTACCCGGCGATGCAACGGTACCCGACGATGCATGATCACGCGGCAACGCTTCACGGCGGCAAAGCATGGGGTACGGCACAAGCTCCCAGGCACCACCACCCCGCGCAGCACCTACGCAATCCAGGGCGACGCTGATGGACTCTCCGGTATTCATTCGAATGATCCTGTGTCTCTTCATCGGTCATTCGATGCTGTTTCTGACGGCGGGCCCTGGCCGTCTCGATGGCCAGGCACCCCCGGGCATCGCCTCGGGCGACACCCCCTCCCCATCCAGGGATCAGGACAGAGTGATGAGCGACTGGTTCTTCGTCTACAATCAGGATCTGGGAATGGGCTCAGTGGCCGTGACGGTCCATCCGGCCGGGCAGAGCACCGTGCGTATCACCCGGAACCTGGGTCCGAGGGATGAGATCGGCTTCTACGGAGTCGCCCTCGATGAAGAAGGGATCGCCGGGATCCGCCGTACCATCCAGCGGTCCGGGTATCGGGAAATCCCCACCGCCACCACGCTTCCCCCCGGGACCGCCACGCTGACGCTGGGGGAAGGGCGGGCGGGAGAGGTGCCGCAGCTCAGCACCTTTCCCCTGGGCGGTCTCCCGGAGCCCCTCCTGGGTCTGGTCGCCGCCATGGATGCCTTCATCGAGGAGGTCCGGGCCCACCCCATCCGGGTCATCCGGGGCGGGGTGCGCGTGGAGTCACGGACGGTGCAACGGGGGGCGCCGCTGGCCCTGGATGTGACCCTGACGAATGTCGGGACGGACCCTGTGGACGTGGGCAATCTGGTTCGTGCCGACCAGGAGGGGCGGGTCCGGCTGTCGCTACGGAGGTCGGGGGCGGGAGGCGAGCGCGAGGGGACGGGCGGCGATCAGGAAGTGGCGGAGGGCGTGCTTCTGGAGGTGCCGGCTTCCGCTGTTGGGTTCGGGGCACTGGAGGAAGAGGGGCGAGGGCCGGCCACCGCGGTGCTGGAGCCAGGGGCGGGAGCCGAGGTGAGCATTCGCATCCAGCAGACCGGGGATCTTCCGACGGGGACGTATGACATCGCCCTGTTCCTGGACTTCCCTGCGTCCGGAGCGGATGGGGCGGGAGCGGTCCACGGGACGTTGAGGATCGATTCCGGGCAGGTGGAGGTGGTGGGTGTGCCCGGGATGCGCTGAGCCCCCGCCGCGGCGCGCGGGAGGTGCCGGCGCTGGACGAGCCCCGGCGCTGCCCCAGGGGGTGAGGAGCGGGGGGTGGCGGGCACGGAGGATCCGGTGACGGGTGAAGACCCGGGGGGGGCGGTCCGTTGACGACGCTGCACCGGGTGGATCTCTACGCGGCCCCGTGGGACCTGGTGTGGCTTCTCCACGCCAACCACGCCTGTCTCCCGCTCCTCCTCGGGCTGGGGGTGGACTTCGACGGACGCTCCAGCGGCGCGTTCCGACCGGGCCATGGAGGAACGGTGGTGATCCCCGGTCGGCGTTCCCCCCTCTATGGCTACCGGGTCATTGAGCTGGACGCCGCACTCCACGTGGTGGAGACACTCGAGACGCGCTGGCCTGCCCGGCACTGGCGCCGTCGGCATGTGGTGATCGGTCAGGGGGACTCGACCCGGGTGGAGGAGACCGTGACCCTGGAAGGTCCCATCGCCCCGTTCCTCGACCCTTCCCGCAGTGCCCGCTGGTCCGAGCGGCGTGCCCGGGCCCTGACGGCGTGGCTCGCCCGGGCACCGGAGGATCGGCCCCCCCTTCCAGCGAACGCCCGCGCCCCGTGAAGGCCGGTCCCCGTGGAATGCCGCGCCCGGTGAAGGGCCGCTCCTCCCTTTGTAGGCCCGCGCCCCGTGAATGTCGGGCTCTACTCCGGGGATCGGGGCGGCGCCGGAGCCCACTTCCCCCGCCCCCTCCGCTACCCCCGTAGCGGCGCCCCTCTACCTCCCCGCCACCCCCTCTACCTCCCTCTCACTCCTCTACCTCCCTCTCACTCCTCTACCTCCCCCCCGGCGGCTCCCACCCCCCGTCGAATTGCTGGCCTCCCCGAGGATCCACGAAGACGGGGTTGCCTTGCTCGAGCCACCGGATGCTCCATCCCCCTTCGTGCACCAGCCGGTGGTGATGGCGGCAGAGGAGCAGGGTGTTGGCCAGTGAAGTCTCTCCACCGTCGGCCCAATGCCGGACGTGGTGGGCGTCGGTGAAGGCGCAGCCACACCCTGAGAAGCGGCATCCCTGGTCGCGTATCTCCAGGGCCCGGCGCAGGGCGGGGGAGATGGTGCGGGTCTTCCGTCCCACGCTGAGGATCCGGCGGCGCAGGCGGCCGGTGCCCGGGTCGAGCCGGCCGGCGCCCTCCGCCACCCGGAATGCCCGCTCCTCTTCCACCCACTCCTCCTCCACCCTCACCACCGCCGCATCGCAGCAGAGCCGCCGGGACGTTTCCGCGGAAACGCGGGTGCCATCATGGAAGTGGGAGCGGGGAGGGGCCGCCGCCCCAGCCCCGGTCCCGCCCGCCCAGGTCCCGCCCGCCCCAGCCCCAGCCCCGGCCCCGTCCGCCCCAGCCTCCTCCCCCAGCAGCGTCTCCGCCTCCACATGCAGCACCACCTGGTACCGCTCGGCGCGGCTCCCGGAGATGGGCGCACCTCTCTCCGCCTCACCCCCATTGTCCCCTCCCACCGCTCCCTCCCCTTCGCCCCCGTCGCATCGGCCGACTCCACCCCCGAACCCCGCCGCCAGCGCCCGCTCCGCCACCAGCCCCATCGCATCCGCCCGTCGCCGGGCCGCGGCCTCCCGGTGCCCCTGGGGATCCACGGCCTCGGGGGTGCGCCCCTCCTCCCGGAACAGGGCATCGGACCCGGCCTCGATGGCCCGGGCCAGGAGCACCCCCAGCTCCGGTGGGAGCAGCCCCCGCACCACGTACATGCCGTCCTCGTCGGGAAACACCGACAGGCAGCGGCTCTGATGCAGCTCCTCTTCCCGCCGGGCCTCGTCCTGTCGACTTCCCCGCCGCCACCCACGGATCACCCGCTCCAGCCGGGATGCCGGGGTCTCCAGGGCCAGGGGCAGAAGCTCCGACTCGTTGTCGGGAGTGGCCACCCGGGTGAGAGCCCGCTCCTGCGAGAAGGAGAGCTCCCCACGGGCCATGGCGTCGCCGATCTCCGGCAGGCCGGCGAGCGCCCGGGCCGCCCGCACCCGCTCCCGGGCCGCCCCCCGGTCGATCCCGGTACGGAACGAAAGCCAGTCCGCGCAGCACCGGTGCCCGCCCATCTCCCATCCCCGCCGCCGGTCGAACTCGGCGATGAGCACCAGGAGCCGGTGGGTGGCGGAGTGGATCTGCGCCGACAGGGCCCGGATCCGGTCCTCCAGCTCCACGATGGGATCGAGGTCGGAGAAGGGGTTCGGGGCGGAGTGGCGCGTGGAGTCCGGGGCGGGCTCGCGGACGCAGAAGGGGCCGGAGACGGTTTCGAACCCGTCGGTCGCACCCTGAATCGCCAGCAGTGTCCCATCGTTGAAGCGCACCATTACCCCCCCTACCCCCCGGGCGCCGCAAGGCCCCGCAGGGATCACAAGTGGATGTCAGAAAATCACTTGTGAAATATACGATGGGGTCTGCGGCCCTCTGGACGGGGTGCAGGAGCCACGGGGAGGAGAGGCTGGAAGAGGCGGACCGGAGTGCTCCTTCGCGGGGTGCTGGAGAGGGGTTGGGCAGCGCGGAGAGAGGGCTCAGGGAGAGGGTGGGGAGGAGCTGGCTCCGGTCCCCGCGAAAGGCGTCCATGGCTCGATGGGACAGGTTGATGCGCGGGGGCTCTGCGGGGGGGCCGCAGTGGGCTTCCGCGCAGGGGGGGCAGCAGGGGGCAACAGAGAGGTTA